>Ga0123519_10001743_pt1 | contig 37185 bp, 32 predicted proteins | sample YelNatPaOPRAMG02_FD_87396 | JGI IMG/M metagenome (GOLD analysis project Ga0123519, IMG submission 87396) | Hot spring microbial communities from Yellowstone National Park - Yellowstone National Park OP-RAMG-02 (version 2) | ecosystem: Environmental > Aquatic > Thermal springs > Hot (42-90C) ... | reverse complement strand
GAACGGGGTGTGCACTGGGCGGGGCTTTTCTTAGTCCCTTTGGGTTGGGAGTGGGTTTGTGTGGAGCAGTGGGGTTTTTGTGGGCTACGGGGGGGGGGGGGGGTGGGGCTACACCAACACCAGTTCCTACAAGTACCCCCACAGAATATACACCTACTCCAACACCTGCAGGTACCCCAACTGGTTTCCCAACAATATCACCTGGCTCTTATGTATCCTTGGGTAAGGCTGCTATATCCCGGGTTATGAAGAAGGCTTTAATCCCGATAGCCCCAGTGGTGTGCAAAGTTACTGGAAGCCAGGAGATACCCTTACTTATGTATTATGGTATAGAAATAATCAGGAAGGTGTAACTCTTAGAAATGTTACAATCGAAGATACAGTACCTCCTAATTTGATATATGTAGAAGGTTCTGCCTCTCCTGAACCAATTACTCATAGTACTCCTGTAGTAGCTGGTAATAAGATAACCTGGAATGTAGGTGATTTTGAGTTTAGTTTTGATTACTGGAAAGTGTGGTACTCTGTGCAGGTAAATCCTGATTTACAGTTAGGACCTGGCGAGCGGCTTCCGATAGAGAACTTCTTTACAATGAATGGCACTAATCCCGGTGTGGTACAGATATTACCGAAAGATTCTAATCCTGTAATTATTTATATTTATTCACCTAATCCATAAAAAGTGCTCTAATTTAGCCTTGATACCAGAGAAATTAGACACGCTGGGAGAGATACCATAGTTATATATACTCAGTAGAGTTTGTCTTAAACAGAGAGATAAGGCACAAAAGAGTTTAGCAAGCTTTGTGCTTAAAGTCGGGATTACGATAGATAGAAAAAATCTAGAGCCTAGATTGAAGCCAGTACTATTATATTATAATAAAGCAGAGAGATTATGAAGAAAATAGCAGTTGTTGGTGGAGGAATTACTGGCCTTACCTGTGCTTATAAGCTTGCCTCTGCAGGCTACAAAGTGATACTCCTTGAAGCAGAGAAAGAGGTGGGGGGACTAGCCGGGGTTATTAAAATAGATAACTTTTATCTTGAAAAATATTATCATCACTTCTTTCGGAGCGATAAAGAAGCTTTAAAACTCCTTCAAGAACTGAGTTTAAAATTAAACTGGCTTCCTAGCCAGGTAGGTATCTGGCTGGGGGGGAAAGCTTATAAGTTTTCTACTCCAAAAGATTTGCTTAAATTTAGCCCTTTCTCTTTGAGAGATAAATGGAAATTTGGCTTAGGTGTTATTAAAGCTCGCTTTATTAAAGAATGGCTGCCACTGGAAGAAAAAACTTCTCAAGAATGGCTTACAGAGATTATGGGGGATAGGGCTTATAAAATTATCTGGGAGCCTTTACTTAGAAGTAAATTTGGTAGTGTTTATTCTAATATATCTGCTAGCTGGATTTGGGGTAAGATTAAATTAAGAGGATCTTCTCGGAGTAGTTGCACTCAACAGGAAGAATTAGGTTATTTGGAAGGTAGTTTGGTTAGATTGCTTGATAAATTAGTAGATAAGATTAAATCCAATGGAGGTGAAGTTAAAACTAACTGGGAAGTTAAAGAAATTAGTAAAGTAGAAGATAAGTTTGTTCTTACTTCTAATAATGAAAAACTTTCCGATATAAATAAAGTTATTGTTACTACTTCTCCAGCTATTTTAAGTAGAAAAGCTCCTTTTTTACCTTCTGAATATAAAAAACAACTTGAAAGCATCTCTTATCAAGGAGTAATTTGTATGTTAATTGAAACTGATACTTCACTTTCATCTATCTACTGGCTTAATATTGCAGAAGAAAACTTTCCTTTTGGAGGTATAATTGAACAAACAAATTTTATTCATCCCGATAATTATGGTGGACGGAAATTTTTATATATCTCTCGTTATATTTCTACTTCGGATGAAATGTGGGAAAAATCTGCAACAGAACTTTTGGATTTATTCTTACCTTATCTTAAAGAGATTAACCCGAACTTTAACAGAAAGAATATACTAAACTATTATCTATTTAAAGATGCTTATGCTCAACCTGTAGTAGAAAAGTTTTATTCTAGAAAAATTCTTCCTTTCTCTACACCCTTTGATGGGTTATACCTTGTAAGTATGTGTCAGATATACCCTCAGGACCGTGGAGTGAATTATGCAGTGGAGCTTGCAGGGAAGTTTTTAAAAGATTTTACCAGTCAAATTAAACAGTAAAAATGGAATTAGTAATTTTATTTAAATGGTGGCTAATACTTGAGGTTCTTGCCTTGATTAATTTTCCTTTAAGTTATTTTTTGTTTGGGAAGTTTCCTTTAAAGGGATGGGAATTTAGACGTGCCTTAAGTTTGCTTTTCCCAGTAGCTTTAATCTGGTGGTTAGCCAGAATGTTTAATTTCCCATTCAATAAGAGTGTAATATTAGGGACAATTGGAATTATAATATTAAGCAATGGATTTTTGTACTTTCGTTTTAAAAAAGAATATGAAAAATTTTTTAAAGAGAATATAATAAGTTTATTAACAAAAGAGTTAATATTTGCTCTGGCTTTGTTTGCGTTTGCTTTTATAAAAGCAAAAAATTCTGCCATTTTTGCTCAAGAAAAATATATGGATTTTGCTTTTCTCAACTCTATTACTTATTCTAATCATCTGCCTCCACCAGACCCCTGGCTAGCTGGTTATACCATTAACTATTATTATATGGGGTATCTTATTTATGCTTTTCTATGCAAATTAGGCAATATTCCTACTGCTATAGGGTATAATTTATCACTTGCTACTACTATGGCTTTAGGAGTAGAGATAGCTTGGGCAATTGGCAGAGTAGTGAGCAATACTTTTTGGGGAGGTGCTCTTTCTGCTTTTACTGTGTGTGTTATGGGTAATTTAGCAGGTATTACTAATTTACTTAAAGGGATAAATTGGAATTACTGGTGGGATGCCTCTAGAGTAATACCAAATACAATTAATGAGTTCCCTATGTTTAGTCTATTGGTAGGAGATTTACATCCTCATTTTACTTCTTACCCTTTCTTTATTTTAGCTTTAGCTGTTGTGTATGAAATTTTATTTACTTCTGAATACAGGTTGTGCAGAATGGTTTTGCAAGCTTTAATTTGTGGCAGTTTAATATTTATGAATCTGTGGAGTTTCCCCATTATTGTATTGATGTTGGCTTGTGTTGCTTATAGAAAAAGGAGCTTTTTGCCTCTTATAATTTTTATATTTGGGCTAGTGTTTTATTTCCCTTTTTTCTTAGAAGTTCATTCACCACAGAAATTATTAGTTTTACCAGTTCCTGCAAATCTTCGCACTCCTTTCTGGGCAGGATTTAAAGTGTGGGGAGTGTTAGCAGTAGCAACACTGTTTTATTTATGGGAAGACTCAGGGTTAGCAAATGAAGGTAAAAAACTTCTCTTTCCTTTAATTACCCTGGCAATACTGGTAGCAGGATCAACTCACAACTTTTGGCTCCCTTTCTGGTTATTAACTTTTGTTTTTGTAATTAAAAAAGTAGTTTTGGATAAAAAAGAAGAAAAATTTTTCTTTAATCTATTAATTTTGTTTTCTTTATTGTTTTTGTTATTATGTGAATTATTTTATATACAAGATAATTATGGCCATCCGCTAGAGCGAATGAATACAGTGTTTAAATTTCACTATCAGATATGGATGCTTGCAGGTATTTGGATAGCTAGCTTTTTCTTTTTAGAGAAATCTAGATTAATAAAAGGTATTCTTGGTTTTCTATTACTTCCTGGATTGGTTTACCCGGTAGTAGGCACAATTAATTGGGCAAGAAATTATAGTGGCACTCCTACACTAGATGGATTAAAAGTATATATGGAGCCATACCATCCTGCTGATTATAAAGGTATTCTGTGGTTAATTAACCACAGAAATATATTACCTAAAGAAGCAGTAATCTGGGAGGATACAGGGGACCCTTATAGTTACTATGCCAGAGTTAGCACTAATACAGGAATATCTACAGTTTTAGGATGGGCTAATCACGAATGGGTCTGGCGTGGAAATGGAAAGATTACTGAGGAGAGAAAAAAGGATATTAATACATTTTTTACCAGTGATAATATTAACCAAATTTTAGAATTAGCAAAAAAATATAATGCTTATCTTGTATTTTATGGAGAGCTGGAACATAAGGATTTTCCAGGCTTTCGAAAGGAGAATTTAGAAAAAATTGCCCATAAGCTCTACCAAGGAGAAGGCTGTAGCATTTATCAAATTAATAAGACCACACCAGTGGACTAAAAACCTTGTAGTATTTGCTGCACTTATATTTGCAGAGGAGTTAACCAATCTTACAATGGTAGTGACTGCATTTAAAGCGTTTTTGGCTTTTTGTATACTTGCAGGCTCTATATATACTTTTAATGATATTGTGGATAGAGAGCAGGATAGCATGCATCCGTTTAAAGTGAGAAGGCCTGTAGCATCTGGAATAATCTCTCCAAAAGAAGCTACAGTATTTGGAGTGTTTCTTTCTATATTAGCCATAACTTCAGGATTTTTTATAAATAATCTTTTTGGAATTTTACTTTGTCTTTATCTATTCTTTCAGATTGCTTATTCTTTTTATTTTAAAAACCAGGTTATTATAGATGTTTTATTGGTTTCCTTTGGATTTGTGCTTAGAGCTATTGGTGGAGCAGTAGCAATAAAGGTGTTTATTTCCCCCTGGTTAATTATCTGCACATTTCTTTTAGCATTATTCCTGGCATTGAGTAAGCGTAAATATGAGTATGGAAGCGATTTATTTAAACATCGCAAAGTGCTAGTTTATTATAATGATGAGCTATTAGATCAGATGATAGCCATATCAACTTCTTCTGTACTTGTAAGCTATATACTTTATACATTTACTTCAGGTAAGCCTGTAGCATTGATGTACACCATACCTTTTGTGATATACGGGATATTTCGCTACATTTATTTAGTATATAAAGAAAACGAAGGGGGGCGGCCTGCAATTCATTTACTTACAGATTTACCCTTACAAATAAACTTATTATTGTGGATAGGAGTGGTTATTTTTATTTTTTATTTTCATAGATGAAAATAAAAGGAGAACTTCACTTACATACTTGTTATTCCAGGGATAGCTTTATAGAGCCTGCATATTTAGAGAAAGTTCTTGTTAGAAAGGGGTTAAGTTTTGTTGCTATTACCGATCACAATACTTTTAGGGCTGTGAAGGAGTGGGGGAATGCTATACCTTCCTGGATTATTGCTGGAGAAGAGATTAAAACAAGTGAGGGAGAGATTATAGGACTATTTTTAAACGAAGAAATACCTCCACTATTAACTCCTGAAGAAACAATTAAAAGAATTAAAGGACAGGGTGGAGTTGTTTATATCCCACATCCTTTTGATTGCTGGCGTAGGAGCACGATTTCTAAGAAAGCTTTGTATAGAATTTTACCTGCAATTGATATAATAGAGATATTTAATGCAAGAGCTATATATCCAAAGGCAAATCAACTGGCAGAGAGATTTGCACAGGAGTATAATCTAATCGAAGTAGTTGGAAGCGATGCTCATAGTTATGGAGAGATTGGACGCAGTTGGATAGAACTGGAAGAGTTTATTGGCAAAGAAGATTTCTTGCAAAAAGTTAAACAAGCTAATTTAAAGAAACAAAAAAGCAGTTTTTGGGTTCATTTATATTCCAGTATAAAGAAAAGGATTTAGGACTGTTGCAAACTCCTCTATTTAACTGCATTTTTTGTAGGTGGGGTGAAGATTTTCAAGATTTTTTAATTTTTTACAAGGGTTTTAAATGTTTTTAACGAATGCTTTTGTAGTTAAAGTTATAAGGGTAATTTTATATTCTTTAAGATGAAAGAGGTGGGAAGATGGAAAAATTTGTAAGAGGTGACCACAAAAAAGAAGAAATAGGTGAAGAGTTAACCCGCTCACCGTATGTGAATGAACTCATTAAGATAAGCAAAGATGTTATAGCAGGGCATCTGGATAAAGAAGAACTAAGAGAGCCAATAAATAAGTTATATGATACTTACGATACCCTTCTTGCAGCGTTTAAAGCCCTAATGCCAACACAACCCAAGACAGAAGTTTCTGAGAGAAGAGCAAAAATTTTGCTTGCTTCTTTTGAAAGCTTCAGATGTGCTTTAGATGAGATAACTCTATATTTTAGAGATGAAGATCCTGAGCATATTATAAGGGGCATAAAAGAATTAAAAGAAGAAACAGAAACTATAATGCGCCTGAGTGATGAGTTCCAGAAAGAGGAAGAACAAGTTCCACGTTATTCTTATTCCCCTCTAATAAATGAATTAATAAGGATTGGTAAAGGGGTTGCAGATGGTGACTTTAAACCTGAGTTTCTAAAAACTAGATTTGAAATGGTTAAAGATGTCTATGAGGAAACCTATGCAAATGTAAAAGAAATAAGTCAAGCCGAGCCTGACTCTAAAGAGTTAGCAGAACAAACTCCAGTTATTATGAAAGGTTTAGAGTTATTTAAAGAAGGACTAGATGATATTCAGAATTATTTTGATTATATTGAAATCATAAAAGAAGAAGTAGAAGAAGCAGAAGAGGAAGAAAAGAAAGAAAAAATAAAAGAAAAAGAAAAAGAGAGCGTTGAAATATTAAAAAAAGGACTAGAGAAAATTGAAAAAGCATCAATGCAAATTTATGAAGTTCAGATGGCACTTAAGTCTGATTTGGATAAGAAGCAAAAAAGATTGTGTTTTCGCTGTGGTTATGAAGTGCCAATGCATTTTAAATTCTGTCCCGAATGTCGTGCACGCCTTCCAGAGCTTTTACCTGCTGAAAGCACTGTTGAGATAAGTGATTACTTCGCACAAGAACAGGTGATGGTGCCTGCAAATGTCAAAAAAGTATATAATTCTGCATGGGCAGTAGCTAAAGGGAAAATAACCAAGAAGGAATTTGAAAATACTTTAGACTGGTTTGAAAATAATATAAACGAAAATCAGACAAAAATGAAAGAACTATTTAAAACACCTAAAAATATAACAAAGGAAGAGGAAAAACTTTTTGAAAGTATTAAAAAGAATGTAGAAGAAGGCGTTAAAGGTTGTCTTGCAGGTGTAGAAGAGATGCGGATATATCTTAAGGACAACAATATAACTCATTTAGAAATAGGACTTGGCAAATTAATGAAAGGTGGAGATCAACTCTACGGCGTTCGTCAAATTATAGAAAAAGCTATTAAGAGCCAAAAGAAGTAGAAGAGCCTCATACTGGCTCATTTGCAAACAAGTGCTTAAGAGCAAGCCTTAAAAGAGAGTTTGTTAGAAAAAATCCTTAAAAATTAATTTGTAACACCAGGCCATTTATCAATTTTTGCAAGTGTTCCATCACCAGTAAATAATTTCTCTGTAATTTTATTTCCTACTTTATCATATTCAAATTCATGATACATCTGAAGGTTATCATTTTCATCATAAAGGGCTAACCATATTAAAAGATCATCATCATTATATTTATATTTGTAGTAACTTTGCAGTTCATCTTTTGCATTATACCACTTTTTCTCTATTAAATTGCCTCTATCATCATATTTATAATAAAAAGTGCCTATATGTTCATTTTTAGCATCATACTTCTCTTCCCAGGCTGGATCCATACTTTCGTCATCATCATAGCCAAGCACATCTCGTTTCTCCAGTGTATCATCAGGGTTATACCAGGCTTCCTCTATTAATCTACCTTTTTCATCATACTTACTTTTTATATAATATTTTAGATTTCTATCAGCATCAAGTTCTTCTCTTCTTACCATAAATCCTTTTGCATCACATTCATATCTGTGAATGCCTCTAAGATTCCCAAACCTGTCAAACCATTCAGATTCCTTAACACTTGGAGAATCTCCTTCATATTTATAAGTCCTAACAACTGGCCTTGGAAAATCCCTTTCGTACTTTTCAAACCTTACAACTCTGCCTTTATCATCATAATAGTACTTCAAATGTTCATAAGGTAATTTCTCTGGGTCCAACTCTTTCGTTCCAACAACTCTTGCCTTTTCATCCACCTTCCCTATTCTAAAATACTTAACCGTTGCATTCTCAATATTCATATAATATACTCCTTTCTCTATTAATTTAAATTAATTATTCTAGCTAAAAATAAAAAATCCTTTTTAAAATTCCCGTATGTAGTTAAGTCTTTATTAATCTACTCTTCCTAAAGTTTGTAGTTACCTAAATTTTACTTTGTGTGTGCCTTTAAAAGTAAATTACCACACAATTAGTTCCTGCATAAACCATTTCATTGTAGGATAGTTTTTTACATAATCAAGTCCATATTTCGCTAGATATAAATGTAAATTTTCTCTATATTTAAGATACATCCAGAGAGGCATACCATAAGCTTCTTTACATCTATCTGTACATAAATCTATAATTTCGTCAATCTCTTTATCATTCATACCTCGTGTTGCCCTGTAATATAGATTAGTAGATAACTCCTGGTCATCTTCTATAATATCTACAATACCTAATTTTGAAGCTTCTTCTCTAAGCTTACTGTGTTTTCCCAGGGTAAATACACTTCTTCCATAAGAATGAATTATATCTTTATTTTTACAGATAGCATCTATAGTTTCTATAGCCTCTTCTTTGGTCTCAGTAGGAAACCCGAAAAAGATGTATGCAAAATTCCATATACCAGCTTCACTTGCATCTTTAAAAATCTTATATCTCTTATCTATATCAACACCTTTATTGATTAGCTTCATAATCCTTTTATTTGCCGATTCAAATCCCCAGAGTAGCATTGTAAGTCCTGATTTATGAAGTAGTTGTAAAAGCTCAGGAGTAAATATCTCTTCTGTTCTAGCATTACTAAACCAATAAATATTTAAATTCTCTTTAATAAACCTTTCTGCCATTTCTTTCATATAAACTGGTCTTATAGACTCGTCCATAAATTCGAAGTGCCGAATATTATAATTATCTCTAAGATATTTTATCTCTTCTACCAGTCTATCTATAGACTTAATATCAGGGGCGACACCAAAGTCAGTGTCACAAAAAGTACATTTACCCCAATAACATCCCTTACTACTTTGAATACAAAGAACTATATCAGGAGTAAAATATTTATAGAGTTTAAGTCCTGCTAGGTCCTGGAATCCAACCTTGTCAAGCACCTCAGGTTTCCCATAATAAGAAAACTTTACCTCACCATCTTTTACATATAGAATTGAAGGAACCTCACTTAAATCTCTACCTTTACGAAGGGCTTCAGCAAGTTCTAATAGAAATTTTTCCCCTTCTCCCATAATAAGAGTGTGAGCGAAATTTTCAAAAAAGGCTGGTAGTTTCATTAAATTATCTTTAACCCTTCCAAAAAAGTTTCCACCTATATTAATATGGCAGTTATGAGCTTTTTCTTTTAGCATCTTTGCAAGAGTAAGTCCTGGTAGCACCTGTGAAAATGAGTTTATAGAGATACCGATAATATGTGGAGAAGAGGCAAGTATCTGGGGAATAATTTTTTCATAAAATTCAAAAAACATATTTCTTTTACTGTCATTACAGTATTTTATAATATCATCTAAATTAAAGCGGACTGTTGGATGAACAAAATTATTAAAATACAATCTATCAGGATAGTAAGGAAGAGAGATAATCTTTAGTGCATCTTCAACAATTATCAATGCGTCAACTAATACATTTGCCTGATAAAATTTATCCGGGTCCCTTAAAGCTGAAACTGCTTCGTCTATAGGAAAGGCTGTATTCTGCCAGGCATCTTTTTCTTTTTCAAGATATTTTTCAATGTAAAGCAACTTATCAGCATCCATCTCTAAACTTAAACTCTTATCATCTGCCAGACATCCCATAAAAACTTTAAATTTAAGATATTCATATTCCATCAATGCCTTTTGTTTTGAATATTCAATGTATTGAGGGGTAAGAATCTCATCATAAAATTCTACATTAAGGTCTCTTAAATTTACTTTATAACCATTATATCTTAAATGTCCTGCAAGAGCGGTAATTGCATAATGTGGGTTTTGTGGTGTCCATTGAGGTGGGAAAAAAAGGGTAATTTTAAAATCTTCTTTGGAAATCTCTTTTTTATCAAAACTCATAAAAAACTCCTAAGGCTAGAATCAATTAAGAAGCTATAACTTCTATTTTGCTATAGCTTCTTAATTATTCACTTTATATTGTGCCAAGACTTAAAAATACTTTTAAACCTCTAAAGATGTTACAGAGAACTTCTTTATTAGCTCTTTAAGTTTAGGGTCATTTGACATCTCTTTAACTGCTTTTTGCATCATATTTCTATATTCTTCTTCTGTAAATTCTTCTCCTCTGGCGGCTTTCTCTTCTACAATCTGTTTATGTCTTTCACCAATAAACTCTGCTAACTCTTCTGCCATAGGCAGGATATTTTCTTTTCGATTCTTCTCAATCTCTTCTATTAGTTCATCGTGCTCCCTTATTCTACTTTTAAGAACATCTAAATCATTTGAATGGAGTTTAAGCTTAAGAAGTTTCTCTCTTAATTCCTTTTCTTTAAGCAGATACTCTATAAACTGGTATAACTTCTCCAGAACTTCTTGCTTGGTCACTCACCAGTACCTCTCTTTCTAAAAAGCATAAGCATAAGCATTACCAAACATGCCCAGCATAGGTGAAAACATATTAAACATTCCACCTACACCAAACATATTACTTATGCCAAATTGACTTCCCATACCAAACAATCCACCACCTAAAAACTTAGGACCATAGAAGTTGGCTGGATCCACATTAGCTCCAAACTGTGCAGGTATACCACCTCTGTTTTGCACATTATACATCTGGTCAAACATTGCGGAGTCTATACCGTAATTTTGCTTAATTTGCTTGAGTGCTCCATCAAAATCATATTCACTCTTCTCAAGTACATTGTTTCCATTGCTATCGCTTATATAGTCGCCATTTGCAAACTTTAAAGTCTTTTTACCGTCAACTGTTTCTACTTTACCTTCTATACCGTACTTTTCTTTAAGTTGTTTTGCCACTTCGTCAAAACTTAAAGATTTACCTTGATTTGCTTTAAAAATATTATCAAGTGCTAGTACTACTTCTGGAGAATTAGCTAGATTGGCTTTTCTATTTCCTCCCATACCAGCTCCGCCACTTCCAAAGGGGTCATTTTCTATTCTATTTCGGAAACCAAACATTCCAACTCCGCCCACTACACCCATCTCTCCCATCATACCAACTCCACCCCACATACCACCTATACCCATTCCACCATACACACCGCCTCCCATAATGCTAGAAATCGAGCCTCCCATCATCATTCCACCAACCATTCCTACGCTGCCATAAGCAGACATCCCATAAGGGGTAGCTCCACCTATTGTGCCCAGCCCTCCTATCATTCCCATTGCTCCTATATTCTGCATCCCACCAGCCATCATACCAGGCATCATCATAGGCATTGGCATTCCTCCCTGCGCTACTCCCATCATCTGCATAAGCATTAACATTTGCATAAGGCGTTGCATCATAGCAGGTGAGAGCTGAGACATACCCATTGCTCCCCCCATTATCCCTGAGGCATATACCATTTGCATCTGACTACTAATCCCATACATCTTTATCTCTCCTTTACTTTATATTTTTATTTAGAGGTCAAAATCCTCTTTAATTATATCACTTGTTTTTAGCAAAAGTAAATACCTATTAAATTATTTTTTTAAAGCTCCAGACTAAATCTACCGCAGTATGCTTTTTTGAATATCATTTCTATATTTTAATCCATTTTTTTCTTAAATCTGATTACACTCATTGTCAGAATAAAAATTCCTATTATTGCCATTGGTATAATATGTGGATAAAGGATAGAAAATCCATTCCCTCGCAAAAATATACCCCTTAATATATGTATAAAATATCTAAGAGGATTTAGGTATGTTAATAGCTGAAATATGTAAGGCATATTCTTTATAGGGAATATAAAACCAGAAAGTAGTACTGCAGGAAATAGAAAGAAAAATGTGCTCATTGCTGCCTGTTGTAAGGTTTTAGATACAGTGGATATAAAAAGTCCTACTCCAAGAGTAGTTAATATATAAATAAGACCTGCAATAAAAAGAACAGGAATACTACCTCTAAGCGGAACCTTAAACCAGAGTGTCCCAATAACACTTATAAAGATAATTTCAAAAATTCCGATTAATCCAAATGGAATGGTCTTGCCAAGAATGAAATCCACTGGTCGAATTGGTGTAACAAGTATTTGCTCTATAGTTCCAAGCTCCCTCTCCTTAACTATTGCTATGGAAGTAAGTGCAGAAATTACTACTGTTATAAGCAAAGCTATAACACCGGGGATAAAAAAATCTTTGCTTTCAAGTTCAGGATTATACCAGAAGCGTTCCTTAAGTTTTATTTTAGGAATTCCCCGTGGTAGATGCATAAGAGATTGTGTGTAACTGTTTATGATACGAGTTGCATAATTAAGCACTATATAAGCAGTTGTTGAGTCTGTTCCATCTACTAGAATCTGTATGGTTGCTCCACCTGCGCGCTTAAGTGCATTAGCAAAATTTATCGGGATATTAAGAGTAACCTTCACTTTGTTATGTTCCAGTAATTTAATTAAATCCTTCTCAGAGTTACAGTAATAATTTAAGTTAAAATATCCAGAGGTAGTGAATTGTTCTATTAATTTTCGGCTTTCCTGAGTGCGACTTCTATCCAGCACTGCCAGTGATATGTGTTTTATGTCAGTTGTAGCGGCATAACCAAATACAATGAGCTGAAGGATTGGTGGGATAAATACTATAACTTTTATCCTGGGGTCTCTAAAGGTATGTATAAACTCTTTGATTAATATTTGCTTTATTCTTTCAAACATTTAGGTTAACTTTTTTTTAAATTGTAAACAGGCATTATTATAAATTACAATAGCATAAGCAAGTAACAAAAGTAGCTGTGGCCATAAAACTTTTATCCCTATGCCTTTTAAGAATATACCCTTTATAACTATAATTAGATATCTGGCAGGCACTAGATAAGTTATATATTGAATTAATGCTGGCATACAATAAATTGGAAACATAAAACCAGAAAGCACAATTGCCGGTAAAAATGATGACACTATAGCCATCTGTAAAGCAAGCAATTGATTTTTTGCTATAACTGAAAGCATAATCCCCCATGACATAACTCCCACAACAAAAATAAATACATAACCCAGTGCTTCAAAAAAACTTCCTTTAATTGGCACCTTAAATATTATAGCCCCCCCTGCAATAGCTAAAATTGCATCTATAAACCCGATAATTACATAAGGCAGGAGTTTTCCTGTTATAAGTTCTCTTGCAGTTAGAGGGGTAACGATAAGTTGTTCCATAGTCCCGCGATCCCATTCTCTAGAGACTGTAAGAGAAGAAAGCTGTGCTGCCAAAACCATTATCACAACAGCTATAAGTCCTGGCACTATAAAATTTCTGCTTTCTAACTCTTCGTTATATAAAACTCTTATTTTATTATTTAGAATAGCTCCACGGTAAACTCTTTTTAAATTTAGATTTTTTTCTGCAAGTTTAAGATTAAAAAGCATTGTAATAGCATTTACATATCCTTGTGCAGCACTGGCAGTATTGGTGTCACTGCCATCTATTATGACTTGAACTTCTGCTTCATTTAAATTTTTAATGTCTCTTGTAAAATCTGGAGGGACTACTATAGCTACTGTACAGGTTGCATTATCCATTAAGTGAGTTAGCTCCTTATAGCTACTCACATAGTATTTTACATTAAAGTATCTACTGTATCTAAAACAATCCAGATACTCTCTAGAGAACTCCTGCCGATCCTGGTCCCAGACAACGGTAGTTAGATTGTCAACATCCAGAGAAAGGCAATAGCCATAAAGGATTATCATTAACAACGGTATAATCAATGCCATTATCAAACTGCGAGGGTCTCTTAATATCTGAATTATCTCTTTTTTAGCAACTGATTTAACTCTTATTAGTTTCATTTAAAAATACATCTTTGCTTCCAGGCAAACTTAACTTTCTGGCGTTCAGCGTTAAATTCTTTAACTGCTACTGCACATCGCTAACTTCTGCAAATAGAGCAGAAGCTAGTAAATTTTTATATGCTTCCCTCTGCTTTTGCTCCCACAGCAAAGCGCGCACCACTTCGTAAAGAGAAGTGAGGAGGTTAAGCATATGATTGATTATATTTTTCTATAAGCCATATAAAGACATCTTCTAGAGTGGGGGTAATCTTTTGAAGGCTTTGAATATTGATTGCTCTTTCTAAGAACACTTTTTCTAAAATTTCCTTTGTTATAGTTAAGTCTTTTAGCACTATATGAATAGAATTGCCAAACAATGAAGCACCTGCAATAAAACTTATTTTCTTTAACTCTGGTAATGTTAAGACTGCATCTTTACATTCAAGTGAATAAATATTATAAGGAAAATACTTTTCTTTAAGCTCACTGGGTGAGCCTAAAGCTATAATCTTTCCACCATACATAAGAGAGACTCTATCGCAATATTCTGCTTCGTCCATATAATGTGTAGTAACAAATATGGTTACTCCTTTACCTGATAATTCATATATAAAGTCCCAGAAGTTACGGCGGGCTATCGGGTCTACACCAGAGGTTGGCTCATCAAGAAAAAGTATCCTGGGCTTATGAATAATTGCACAACCAAGAGCAAGCCTCTGCTTCCATCCCAGAGCTAATTCTCCAGTAAGGGTTTCCCTTTTTTCTAAAAGTCCTGCCATTTCTAATATCCATTCCAGTCGCTTTTGTCTCTCCGCTCTTTTTATATTATATATACCACTGTAGAATCTTATATTTTCTTCTACTGTAAGGTCCTGATAAAGAGAAAATTTCTGTGACATATAGCCTATTATATTTTTTATCTTCTCACTTTCTCTGTTTATATCATATCCTCCAACTAAGCCTTTCCCACTACTTGGAGTAATAAGCCCGCACAACATTTTAATAGTGGTAGATTTCCCAGCTCCATTTGGACCAAGAAAGCCAAAAACCTCTCCTTTCTGCACCTTGAAAGTAATATGGTCAACAGCAGTAAAATTCCCAAATTTCTTGGTAAGCTCCTCCGTCTCTACAGCTATCTCTTTCATTTATTAATCTCCTCTATTATAGAAATGAAACTATCTTCCAGTGTTGGCTTAAGTTTATGATATTCATAGACCTCTAATCCTGTCTCTTTTATGTTACACCAGAGAGTTTCCCAATCAGAAAAATTTTTTTTTAAAATTAAATGCGTATATTCTCCTAATATTTTACTCTTAATTACTAATGGACTTTTTTCTAAAAACCTATTTAAAGCTCTATTATCTGAAGATTTAACTGCTAGTAACATATGGGGAAATCTTTCTTTAATGTTGCGTGGAGTATCCATAAGTAATAAATTACCTCTATGGATAAGCCCTACTCTAGTAGCCCTTTCTGCTTCGTCCAGATATGCAGTGGATACGAATATAGTTACTTTTTCCTGTAGTAACTCATAAAGTATTTCCCAGAATTCTCTCCTGGATATAGGGTCAACACCATTTGTAGGTTCATCCAGAAAAAGCACCTCTGGTTTATGTATCAAAGCGCAGGAAAGTCCTAGTTTTTGTTTCATTCCACCGGATAAATTTCCTGCCAGCTGTTTACGAAATGGAGTCATACGGCTAAAACTTAAAAGTCGCTCAAATTGTTTGCGTCTTTCAGATTGTGGCACTTCGTAGAGGTCGGCATAAAATGACATATTCTCCTCAACTGTAAGGTCTTCGTATAAGCCAAATCTTTGTGACATATAAGAGATGTATTCCCGTATCTTTTCTCCTTCTGTTTTTATATCAAAACCAACTACTCTTGCTTCTCCCTCTGTTGGTTCCATAATACCAGTAAGCATCCTAATCGTAGTTGTTTTCCCTGCCCCATCAGGACCTACAAAACAGAATATCTCTCCTTTCTCTATATTAAGAGTTAAAGAATTTACAGCAATAAGCTCTTTAAACTTTTTTGTAAGTCTTTGAGTTTCTATCGTGTATTTAATGTGATTCATTGATTTTTTATTGTCAAGGTGAAAACTCTATCTCCACTTTTCCCAGAAGTCCCATAGCTCGTAAAAGTTCTATTTTTGCTATATAATAATCAAAGATTGCTTGCACTTTATTTACTTCAGTATTTGTCAACATTACTTGAGCAGCATTTACATCTATAAAAGGGGTAATTCCCTCTTTATAACTTGTCTGTGCAGTTCTATAACTTTCTTTAGCAAAATTAAGATTTTCTTCTACTTTAAAAACTTTTTCATAGGCACTTTGAAAATCCAGAAAAGCTTTTGTAACATCTAATTTTATTTTTTTCTTAATTTCTTCCATCTGAATAGCAAGCTTTTCCTGGAGGGCTTTTGCCTCTTCTACTTTTGCAGAGGTTTGCATACCATCAAATATATTAAACCGAGCTCCAACTGTAGCCACTACAGTATTATCCTGAGCTAAAAGAGAATTACTCCATCCTGTATAATCTAAATTAAAGAAAATTTGTGGATACCACAAGCTCTTTGCAAATTTAATTGCATAATTACCTGCCTCTAAACTCTTTTTCATTATATTTATTTCTAAACGGTTCTCTAAAGCATTTTTTAAACTTTCTTCCATTGTTATGTTACAGGTTTTAAAAGGGTATTCTTCGTTTAGCTCAAGCTTTGTATCCAGTGGAACACCCATAGCATCATTTAAGCCTGCTAGAGATACATCAAAAATGTTTTTGGCTTTTATTAAGTTCACCTCTGCATCAGCCAGTTGAGATTTTGCTTTTAATACATCTGCCAAAGCTACTGTGCCAGCATTATACCGCTCTTTAGCAATTTTAAGTTGCTCTTCACTTAATTTTAAAGCTTCTTCTGCTACCAATACAAAATTCTTATTTTTAAGAGCATTAAAATATGCAATGGAGGTTCTATAGATTACATCCTGTCTTATCTTTTCTTCTGAAGTTTTGTAAACCTCAAGTTGTGCCATTGCTTGTGATTTTAGACTTTTTACTCCACCACCATCATAAAGCAAGTAGTTTAAACTAAAGGTTAAATCATGTTGATTTTCTTCAAGAAGTTGAACTGAATAACCCCCTGGGAGATGAACTTCAGGTGGAGGGTATCTTCTGCTATAGGTCGTAGAGGCTGAAAAATTTGGGTAAAGTGATGACTTCGCCCTTTTAAGTTGTGCCGCAGCTACAACTACATCTTTATGTGCTTCTTTTAAAGAAAAGTCATTCTCTAAGGCAATTTCTATACATCTTTTAAGTGTAATCTGTATTTTTTTAGTATCTGTAGTAGAAGCGTAAATAATGCTAAGTAAAAATAAGCAAAAAGTTGTTACAAACAATCTCTTCATTTTTCTTATCAGTGAGTTTTTACTAGTATTTCTACATCTGCAGGCATACCAGGAATTAGCTTTTGCTGTGTATTAGTAACACTTACTTTAACTTCATAAGTAAGTGTTACTCTATCATTTTTTGTCTGTATATTTTTGGGAGTAAACTGAGCTTCTTCTGCTATATAGCTTACAAACCCAAGGAACTCCTCACCTGGCCAGCTATCTACAGTAATTTTAGCTTTATCATTAAGTGCTACCCTCCCATACTGGTCCTCTGGTAGATAGACAGAGACCCATATATTATCAAGATCTGCCAGTTTAAGTATTGTGCTTCCTGCAGGTATAAGTTCTCCAATTTCAGCTACCTTAAGTTTTACCGTTCCATCGATAGGTGAATAGACTATACTATTTCTAAGTTGAGTTTTTGCTAGCTCCAGTGCTGCTTTTCTTTGTTGAACAATTGCAGTGGCAACTTCAACATCCTTTTTTTTGATTTCTACCATTTTTAAGCTATCCTGTGCCAGTTTATAGTTTGACTGTGCCTGCTCCAGTTGAGCCTGTGTAATTAACAGCTGCTTGTTTTTTATATCATTTTGCAAAACACCACTCTTAGCTAATTTTAGAGCAGCGTTTGCTTCTTCTACCTGTTTAGCTGCAATTTCAAGTTGTTTTTTCCTTTGTTCTACAAGAGCCTTTGTGGCTTCTGCTGCCTGGAGATTTGCTTTTGCTTGTGCTACCTGTTGCTTTGCCATTTCTATTACTTCACTTCTAGCTCCTTCCTCGACAAGGCTTAAGTTTTGTTTTGCAATTTCTAAAGCATCTTCAGCATTCTTATAGATTGTCTCTGCTTTGTCCAGTTGTTGAGCCGGGATTACCCCCTGGTCAAAAAGGTTTTTTGCTCTTTCCAAGTCTTTTGAAGCGTTTTCATAATTTGTTATGGCTTGTTCATAAGTAGCTTTTGCCTGGGCTTTTTCCTGGGGACGAGCACCTGTTAAAAGCATCTCCAGGTTACTATTAGCTAGATTAAGAGCGGCTTTTGCCTGGCTTATTTTACTTTCTGTATCAGCTACTTGTAATTCCAGAGCTTTCTTAGCCTGTTCATAAATGGCAAGACTTTCTGCTAGCCTTGCTGTAGCCTGTGTTATTTGAGTATCGGTTTGGGTATTTTGTAAGATAAAGCTAGCATCTGCCTGATTTACCTGATATTTAGTAGCTCGAAGATTGGTTTTAGCTAGATTAATTTGATTTTCTACCTGCGATTGTTGAAGTTCTGCCATCTTTTTAGCCTGTCCAAGTTGCAATTCTGCTACTTTAAGTGCAGCTTCGGCCTGTGCTACTTGCTGCAGGAGTTCTTCTCTATCGAGCCATATAATAGGTTGCCCTTTTTTAACTTTTTCTCCTTCTTTTACAAGATTTTCAATTATTCCTGTTACTTTTGCTGAAATATTAATTTCTGTGGCTTCAATTGTTCCGTAAGCCTTTATAGTCTCTTTTTTTTCTTTACATCCAGATTGTAAAAAAACAGTTATAAGTAAGATTGTAAGAATGTAGAGTAGATTATTAAGTTTCTTTTCTACTATCTCCCTACCTAATCTCAAAGCTACTCCTTAATTAAAGCAATTATATCTTAATGCTTATAATATTTAAGAAAAAATTTAACACAAATTCCTGAAAATGTCAAACCTCCCCTATAAGGTTTTAAATTTAAAAATGTAAAATTTTGGGATAAATTGCAGGTTTTAAAGTAATTTAAAGGAATACTCTTTTTATATTTTAGGAAGGGGCAGCATATAGGTTTTTAAAAGAATAACTCAAATTACAAGGATTTTTTTAGACTTATGAAAGCTGTGTAGCAATCCCAAGATTTACATTAGAAAAATTTAAACTTTTTATATATAGATAGAAAAAGAGAGTTATATGTTAAATTTTAAAAGTATTTTTAGTGTTTACTTTATAATCTCTTTAGTCTTAATTTATCTTTCTTGTTTAAACACACTGGCAGCAGAGGTAGAAATTTTAAAACCCAGCGAATTTATAATACCTTTTATAACTTCTCCCCCTAAAATTGATGGTGTCGTTAATGATAAAGTATGGAAAGAAGCGGTAAAGCTTTCACTTAACTTTCAAATTTGGCCTGGAGATAATACTCCACCTTCAGAAAATACTTTTGTATATCTAGGATATGATGCAAAAAACCTGTATGTAGCTTTTGAAGCATTTGATTGCGAGCCAGATAAAATACGCTGTGTGCTTGCCAAACGGGATAATATCTTTGAAGATGATTATGTTGGAGTATTCCTGGATACTTTTAACGACCAGAGACGGTGTTATGCGTTTTATTTTAATCCTATTGGCATACAAGCTGATGCCATAAGGTTTAGTGATGGATATGAGGACTTTAATTGGGATACTCAAATTACATCTAAAGGACTGATTGATAACCGAGGTTACTGCGTAGAAGTTGCTATACCCTTTTCCAGTATTAAATTTCCGGAACCTGATTTTTATACCTGTTGGGGTTTACATATTGTTCGTGTGATAGCTAGAAGAGGAGAACGAATATCCTGGATGCCACGCAAAAGAGAAGAGTCTAACTGGCTATTATTAGAAGGTCATTTTTATGGTTTGAAACATATTAAAATTGGACATCCTCTAGAAGTAATGCCTGTAATAACAGGGGCAAAAGTTAAAGAAGAGTTTAAAAACAACTCTTTTAAACTTTCACCAGGAGTAAACATTAAACTGGGATTGACCTCAAATTTGACTTTGAATGCTACTTTAAACCCTGATTTTAGCCAGGTAGAGGCAGATGCACCCCAAATTGATGTAAATCTTCGATTCCCACTATTTTTTGAAGAAAAGAGGCCCTTTTTCTTAGAAGGTAAAGATATATTTGATACCCCTTTCACAGTAGTCCATACTCGTTCCATAGTTGACCCCGACTTTGGAGTAAAATTAACGGGAAAGAGCAGAAGAAATACCATAGGCATTTTGTTAGCCTCAGATGCATCAGGAGGTAAACTTTATGATGAAAGTGACCCCAGATATAAAAAAAATGCATTATTCACAATATTTAGATTTAAAAGAGATATATTGCAAGAATCTGAATTTGGATTTATATTTACTGACCGCCAGTTTAGTAATAGTTTTAACCGTGTATATGGAATTGATGGGAAGTTTAAACTGAAACAGTACTCTATAATATTTCAGGGGTTAAATTCCCATACCAGTAGTGAGGAGGGAATACGCACTTGTGGCGGAGCTTATAAAATAGACTTGTATTATCTGGGAAGAAACTTCTATTGGGGCACTACACATACCTATATACATCCAGATTACGAAGCATCGGCAGGATTTACCGAAAGGAAAGGGTTTCGCAGTTACAAGGGGTGGTTAGGATATAACTTCGAACCAAAAGATGAGAAAGCAATACTCCGCCAATGGGGACCTTCATTTTCTTCTTTTTTTCTCTATGATACTAAAGGCACATTAACTGATAGGATTTTACATAGTGAGATATATTTTTCTCTTTCCAATCAGACAGAGTTTGGAACATGGGCTAATTCTAATTATATCCTTTATGAGGGCAGAGATTTTTACCCATTTAGTACTGGAATTTGGGTAGATACATTATATAGTGAAAAAATTTCTGGAGGAATGAGCCTCTACTTTGGTGATGCAATAAATTACGACACAAAGAGGTTACTTCTTGGTAAAAATTTTGGCGGTAATGTTTATTTAAATTTTAAATTTAGTGATAAATTTAGAAATAGCTTTAGTGTAGCTAGAGATGCACTTAGAGAGCGTAATACAAAAGAGATAATCTATGATGTAAGTATTTTTAGAGATTCACTTACATACCAGTTTACTCGCAATCTGGCTTTTCGCACTATTATTGATTATAATAGTTTTGGACACAGGATTGAGACAAATTTTCTCTTTACCTGGACTCCAAATCCGGGGACAGTTTTTTATATAGGTTATGACGACCTTATGTCTTTAAGAGAAAGGGGTAGATATGAAAGCGACCGCAAAATGTTTTTTATGAAGATATCTTATCTTTTTAATCTATAAACTTAGAAAATACGACTAAAACCATAGGCTTGTATATGCACTATTTTGATAAATATTTATCTATTATGGTAACCCCCCTAGTTATATTTTTTAAAAGTATTGAGTTTAAATTTATTTTTTGCTAATATAGTATAGTCTTTTAATATTAATATCTGGAGGGAATTTTTTTAATTGTTTCTTACAATAAACTCTTTACAGAGTTTTTAAGAATTAGTAAAGGAGGTATAATTTATGTCTTTAGTTAATGAAGCTAATGAGCTTTTCCAAAAAATTTTAATAGAAGATGACCCGGTTGGACAGATGAAAACCCTCTCTTTGCAGATGGCTAAATACGATATGACTATGAGAGGCAAACCAATTCCTACTTTTTTAAAACCTTATTTTGTTTCTAAAGAAGCTAAAAAACTATTTAAAGATGCCACCAACCATATTATGTCTGCAATTGAAAAGGTAGCAGAAGCCTTTTTTGCAGACCCAAAATTTAAAAATCTTCTTGAACTGCAGGGGCTGGTTGAAAAATATGCAAGGATGAACCAGATTTATCCACGCAGACAAATAGTTACCAGATTAGATGCTTTTTATGCCCCCGAGACAGACCAGATTAAATTCATTGAGTTTAACTGTGATAGCCCTTCTGGTATGGGCTGGCATGATGTTATGGTGGATATGTTTAAAGAATTGAATTCAATTAAGAATTTAAGCGAAATCTTTCTTCTTGAAGCAGATAAATTTCTTGATACTCATACAAGGATGTTACTTAAAAAGTACCACCAGTTCTGTGCAGCTAAGAATGAAAAGCCAGTTGCAAACCCGCTCTTTGCTATAGTTTGTGCCAGAGAATCTACTATATACTCCGATGTGCAGGTGATTGTAGAAACTTTAAATAAAAAAGGCTATAGAGCTATATATGCTGACCCAAGAGATTTTGAATATGATGGAAAGAAAGTAACAAAGGATGGTAAAGAAATACATTTAATTTATCGTGATGCCATTCAAGAGTTTTTAGAAGAGCCTTATTATGGCCATACAGATGCAGTGCTTAAAGCCTATGAAGATGGGAATATATGTTTTATTAATCCGTTTTGCTCTCGTGTAGGTGGATTAAAATCGGTGTTGGCTATTATGAATGACCCGGAGTTTTCTTATTTATTTATAGAGGAGGAGTTAGATGTAATTAGAAAGTACATTCCTTTTACCCGTCTTATAAGAGATATGGAAATTAAGATAAATAATGAAAAGATATATCTACCAGATTTTATTAGAGAAAACAAAAATACACTTGTTTTAAAACCCAATTCTGGTTATGGTGGACACGGTGTCGTTGTAGGAGCAACTGTATCAGATGAAGAATGGGAGGCTACGCTTAAAAAAGCTTTAACACCTGGTAATAATTATGTTGTGCAGGAGATGGTTCCTATTCCATGTGATTACTTTCCGGTAGTTGAAGATGAAAAGTTTTTAGGATTTTACCCCAAAAATGTAAATATTAATTTCTGGGCTTATGATGGTGAGTTTGGAGGAGCTTATGTTCGTGCATCAAGTGGAGCTATAATAAATGTTCATCAAGGTGGAGGAATGGTTCCTGTTTTTTATGTAGATAAAAAGCAGGAGAAAATATAACACAAGGTCTCTAAAAAGTCTCCCCATCTGCTTTCGCACACCCATTTTGCTAATGAGGGAAATCTTTTTGTAAAAGTGTCCCTAAAAGAAGCAAGTTTTACTTTTTTTGGAACTTAATATACACTACATCTCCATCTTGAACTAGATAATCTTTGCCTTCAAGCCTTAAAATGCCCAATCGGCGAGCTTCTGAGAAAGAGGCAATTTCTATAAGCTCTTTCCAATTAATTACTTCTGCCTTAATAAAACCACGTGCCATATCAGTATGAATTTTCTCTGCAGCTAAAAGTGCATTACTTCCCTTTGGTAGTGGCCATGCTCTTACTTCTTTTTCACCGATTGTATAAAATGTGACTAAATAAAGTGCTTGATAAACTTTTTCAATTAATCTCTCTATTATTTCACCACTTATTCCATAAGAGATGAGGAATTCCTCTGCTTCTTCCTTGGAAAGCGATGATAACTCTTCTTCTATAGTAGCTACAAGGTGTAGGTCTCCTAGAGGAGAAGTATTTATATTATCTTCACTACAGTTTTCTACAGTAATTAGAGGTTTTAATGAAAGAAGTTGAAAACCGTTTAATATCTTTCTTTCTTCTGGTTTCCACTCCTGTAAGTTTAAGGGTTTTTCTTTTTCTAATAAATTTTTACAGGTTTCTATTACTTGATATTCCAGTTTTTCTTTTGGTGGTAGTTTAGCAACAGGGCTTTTTTTAATTTTATTCCACCGTTTTTCTATTACTTCCAGGTCAGAAAGTAATAATTCTGTTTCTATGGCTTCTTTGTTTTGATTAAAAAGATTAATTCGTTCAAGAGGAGTTGAAGCTGTATAGGTAGGCACTACCAGTATGAAAGCATCACTGGGGCGAAGCAAATTGCATACTTCCTCTCCAAGTCCCTTCCCACTTTGTTTAATTCCTTTAAGGTCTATACATTCTACTTCTGTATAAACTTTTTTTTCTCTAGGAAAAGTTAAAAAAAGTTTATCTAATCTTTTATCTGGTACCTCTACAACTACTATATTATAATTTTTCCCTTTCCCTTTTTTGCCTTTAAGTGCATTGAATATTGTAGTTTTACCAGCAAGAGGGACACCAATTATAGTAATATGAATCATTGATTAAATTCCTCTACAGATACAGTAGTATTTAGAAAATTACCGTTACGATAAATTTTTATATTTACCTTTGCCCCTATTCCAGCTTCTCTTAAGAGAGAATGGAGTGTGCCAAGAGAATTTACCTCTTTATTATTTATTGCCATTATTATGTCCCATCTTTGCAATCCTGCCCTTGCAGCAGGGCTACCAGGGATTACATCTATTACTATTACTCCTTTATCGGTGGTTAATCCAAGTTCTCTTGCAGCACCTTGTGTAAGTTGAGAGCAGTAGATACCAATGTAGGGATTAGTTAGATGTCCATTTTTTAGTAAATCTTTAAGCATTATTTTTGCTGAGTTTATTGGTATAGCAAATCCCATACCCTCTGCATAAGGTATGATGGCAGTATTTATACCAATTACTCTTCCTTCAATATCAGCTAATGCTCCTCCACTATTTCCCGGATTAATAGCTGCATCAGTTTGAATTAAATTTTCAAGTTTAATTCCCTGTGCATATATGCTTCTATTTAAAGCACTTACAACTCCTACTGTTACAGTATTAATAAAACCCAAAGGGCTACCAATAGCTATTGCCCAACTTCCTACTTCTAACCTGTCAGAATCACCCAATATTGCTACAGGTAATGATTCAGCATTAATTTTAACTATAGCCAGGTCACAGTAGCTGTCTTTTCCTATTACCTCTCCACGAAAACTGCGTCCATCAATTAAAGTTACTTTTATAGATTGGGCATTTTCTACTACATGTGCATTTGTTAGAATGTATCCTGAAGAAGTAGCTATTACCCCAGAACCTTGCCCTTGTTGAGGTATAGTAAAAACAAATGGATAAAAATTCATATCCGCAGTCTCTACTACTGTAGATATATTTACTACAGCAGGTGATATGTGTTTAACTGCTTTAGTAATAGAAGATTGAGAGCGAAGTGATATATCTGGACCACTAGCTTGTGTTTGCCACTGGTCTGGAGTTATAAAATTGTTAATAACCGAGGTAGGAGTTGGAAAGGCTTGTGGGGTTGGAGTAGGTTTAAGAAAGGTAATCCACTTTTCTAGGTTACACTGGCTTAGAAAGAGCAAAGCTAATATGGCAAATAAAGCTTTAAACTTATCCATTATCTATCCCTCCTAATGTTTTAGAGCGTTCTAACAGAATATTCTTTTTTTCAAGCAATTCTTCCTTTTTCCTTTCTTCTTGTAGTATTATATTTGGAGGAGCTTTTCCCTTGAAATTAGCGTTACTAAGCCTCTCTTCTACTTTGCTTAATTCTTGAGTAAGCCTTTGCAGTTCTTTCTTTATACGCAAACGAGCTGCAGTGATTTCTTCTTCTGAAGCAAGCAGATAGATTTCTACATCTTCAACAGGAGAAATAAGGCTCTTTGGAGGAGAAAACCCTGCAGGTGAGAGAATTTCTAAGCTTTTTGCTTTTGTAAGATTTGTAATTATTTTTTTATTTTCTTTAAGCAATTCCTGTTCTTTTGAAGTTGTAACTATTACAAACTCTCTTTCTATACCTGGAGGCAAATTTAGTTCCCCACGAAGAGAACGCATGCCTTTTATTATCTCTTGAATATAACTCATCTTTTGTTCTGCTTCATTATCTATCCATTCTTTTTTAGATGTAGGGAAGGTGGCTAGCATAATAGAGCTGGAAGAAGTTGCTGGCAGATAGCTCCATAGTTCCTCAGTAATGAAAGGCATAAACGGGTGAAGTAGTTTTAAACTCTCTTTAAGCACATACCATAATAAGAATTTTGTAATTTCTCTTCGGGAATTTGAATTATCAGCCAAATTAAATTTTGCTATTTCAATATACCAATCACAGTATTCACTCCAGAAGAATTTATAAATGGCAGCTACTGCTTCGTAAAAATCATAACTTTCAAGACTTGCAGTAACCACATCAATTAACTTTTGCAATCTACTTAAAATCCACTTTTCACTAAGTGTTAGTTCTTCTTTTTTTAATTCTATCGCAGGGTTAAGATTTGTTAAGTTCATCAATACAAATCTCGAAGCATTCCATATTTTATTTGCAAAATTTCTGCTCATTTCTACTTTTTCTTCTGTAAATCTTATATCCTGTCCCTGCCCTGTCATATAAGCTAAAGCAAACCTTAATGCATCTGTCCCATAGGTATCCATTATCTCTAGTGGGTCTACTCCTGTTCCAAGGGATTTACTCATTCGTTTGCCTTCTTTATTTAATATAGTGGCATGAATTAAGACATTATAAAAAGGCACTTCTCCCTTAAATTCCATTCCCATCATTATCATTCTTGCTACCCATAGATAAATAATATCTCTCCCGGTTACAAGCACTGAGGTAGGATAAAAATAGTTCAGTTCAGTAGTATCTTCAGGCCAGCCAAATACAGAAATAGGCCAGAGTGCCGAGCTAAACCATGTGTCAAGGACATCAGGATCTTGATAAATCTGGGTGCTTTCACACTCTGGACACCTGGTTGGAGTAATTTTAATTTCACAAAAAGTATTCTGGCAATTTTTACAATACCATATTGGTATTTGATGCCCCCACCAAAGCTGCCGGGATATACACCAGTCTTTTATTTCTCTCATCCATTGTAAATAAAATTCTTTAAATCGTGATGGATAAAATTTTATCTTACCCTCTTCTACAACTTTAATAGCAGGTTCAGCTAGTGGTTTCATCCTGCAAAACCATTGCTCTGAAATATAAGGTTCTATAATAGTGCCACATCTGGCACAACTACCCACGGAATGCAGATAAGGTTTCACTTCTTTAAGTAACCCCTCCTGGGTTAATTCCTCAACTACTACTTTGTGGCAATCTTCTCTGGTAAGCCCAGCAAATTTACCAGAAGCTTCTGTCATCTTACCATCTTTACCAATTACTATTACAGGTTGTAGATTATGTCTTTTAGATACTATGTAATCATTAAAATCATGAGCTGGTGTAATTTTAACTGCTCCACTCCCAAAGGCAGGGTCTGCATATTCATCGGCAATAATGGGTATTTCTCGCTTTACTAATGGTAAAATAAGCATCTTGCCAATTAGCTCTCTGTAACGGGTATCAGAGGGGTTTACTGCTACTGCTGTATCTCCTAACATTGTTTCTGGCCTTGTTGTAGCTACTATTATACCTCCTTCTCTATCTTTAAAAGGATATAAGATATAATAAAGATGCCCTTCCTTTTCTACATATTCTACCTCCAGGTCAGAAATAGCAGTGCTACATCTTGGACACCAGTTAATCATATATTCGCCACGATAAATTAGCCCTTTCTGGAATAATCTGTAAAATGCTTCCCGAACTGCTCGCGAACAAACTTCATCCAGAGTAAATCTCTCTCTATCCCAATCACAACTTACCCCTAATCTTTGAAGCTGGTAAATAATATCCCGTCCATACTTCTCTTTCCATTCCCACACATAATTTAAAAATTTTTCTCTACCCAAATCTTGTCGTGTAATTCCCTTTTTTCTTAATTGTTTTTCTACAACATTTTGAGTTGCAATACCAGCATGGTCTGTCCCTGGCACCCATAATGTATTGTAACCTTGCATTTTTTTAAATCTAATTAATATATCCTGAAGAGTGTTGTCCAGAGCATGTCCCATATGTAATGAACCTGTTACATTTGGCGGTGGGATTAGAATAACAAAAGGCTCTTTCTCTGGATTTATTTCACTATGAAATAATTTATTTTCTAGCCAGAATTTATAACATTTTCCTTCAACTTTATGAGGTTGATATACCTTTTGAAGTTCCACTAACTTTTTTCACCTCCCAGAAGATTTGCAACCTACTTTCTTTGTAAAGAAAGTAAGCACCTCCTTTCTTTAGTAAAGAAAGGAGGCAAAGAAACTTTAATAGCTCCGCTCTGTTAAACTCTTTGTTAGATGGGGCGAGAGCTACTAAAGTTTTCTTGCCTACTTCTTTTTCAAAAGAAGTAGGTGCTTTGCACCCACTTCGTGCAGGTGCTTTGCACCCACTACAAAGCACGCACTCCCACTTTGTGTCTTGCTTACTTCTTTTTCAAAAAAGTAAGTTTAATTTACTGTTAATTCTCTTTTTATAGTGAAAACCCTTTTACAAAAGGAGGTTTCCAGAGACCCTTTTTGAAATCTGCAGATTATTTTTATCTAACTTTTTTCTCTTGCTGGTTCTTTTGACAAAAGTGCTGGATACATATTGATGAGGCATTGTTAGCATCATTTTGATTAGAACCTGGTATAAAAGCTATTATATAGAAAGATTTAGTAAAACTGTGCAGGAAGAATTTATTGACTGGAGTATAGAAAAAATAGATAATATTGAAAAAAATTAATTGCATCGCTTGTATTTTATAATACTGAAGATTCTCTGGCATAAGGGGGCTTTATATACTGCGCGTTTAAAAATATCTCTATAAAAAGGTTATAATCTTAAAGAATTTTTTTATAAAGAAGGGATTTAATTATGGAAAAATTACTTAAAGAGTTTCCTGCTCAGTGTGCATCTGCTATAGAATTAGGAGAAAAATTTAATTACACTCTCCCTTCAAATATACAAAATATCTGGATTATGGGTATGGGTGGCTCAGGTATTGGAGGAGAGCTAATGGTTAGTCTGGTTAAAGAGTTTTCTCCTTTTAGAATAGAAGCTCAACAATTTCCACTTATACCTTATTATGTTTTTTCTAATACTTTAGCTATATTAGTAAGTTATTCGGGAAATACAAAAGAGGTATTAGACTGTTACTATAACCTCCAGGATAAGAAAGTGCCAATACTTGCTGTAACTTCTGGAGGAGAATTAGCTAAAATAGCTAAAAGAGATAAAGTGCCTGTCATTATTGTGCCTTCAGGTTACCCACCAAGAGGAGCACTGGGATATTTGTTTTTTCCTTTACTTACACTTTTTTCTAACTTACTAATAGTTAAACATCCTTTTAATTTAAAAGCTATACCCAATGTATTAGAGGGAATTAAGGAGATGTATTTAAAAGATTTTTCTCCATTATTAGCTACAGCAGAAAAAGTCTCTTATACCCTACCTTTAATTTTGGCTTCTACACCTTATTTAAAAGATGTAGCTAGAAGGTGGAAATGCCAGATTAACGAAAATGCAAAGGCACTAGCTTTGTGTGATTTTCTGCCAGAGTTTAATCATAACACACTCTGCTTTTTAAATTCCCAAAAAGATATAGATAAAAAAGTATCATTGCTTTTATTGAGAGACCCAGAAGAAGAAGGAGATATGAAAATAGCTGTAAAGTTTTTACAGAGAATAACGCAAGAAATATATCTTAAAGAGTTTTTCCCACTTGGAGAAAATAAACTTGAGCGGGCTTTTTCTCTAATTTATCTGGGAGATATTTTTAGTATTTATCTGGCTCGTTATAGAGAGCAGGACCCTGCAAAGATACCTTTAATTGAGCAATGGAAAGATTTTTTAAGCAGGTCTAAGGATGTCCCACAGTTTTAAGTGGAATTGTTTGTAGAGAAGCTTAGCAGGAGTGCCCTCTTAGAAAGTAGTTAATAATTGTTTTAAAATTAATTCCCAGATAGGTATAAGCACTTTATCCACCAATCCTAGATAAAGTGCTATAATAAGTAAAGGGAAGCCCAAACTTTCCCATCTAAAATAAAAAGGTAAAAATCTTTGTGGTATAAATATAAGTAAAATTTTAGAACCATCCAGCGGAGCCAGAGGTATTAAATTAAATAAAGCTAGAAGTAAATTTAAGGAAATTCCCAGCAGAAATATTTCTTTGAAGGAAGCTATAAAACCTATTAATGTAAATTTAACTATAAACCAGAGTAACCCTGCTAATAATATATTAGCTAAAGGACCTGCAAAAGATACCATAATTATACCTCTTATGCGATTGCGAAAAAACATTGGATTAATTGGCACAGGTTTTGCCCATCCTATAATTATGCCAGAATGTGTTAACCAGAGAAAAAGTGGCAGTATAATTGTGCCAATTAAATCTATATGAGCCAGTGGATTAAGTGTAAGACGCCCTTGTGCTTGAGCAGTAGGGTCACCCAGAAGATAAGCTGTATAGGCATGAGCATATTCATGAATCACTATAGATATGAAAAGGAGAACTAATACTATTATATCCATAACAATTTACAAGCCCAGCTTTAACAATATTTTATTTTAACTGGTTAAGGTAAAGATACATTTATTTTTTTAACTGTTCTATAAAGCGTTCTAACCCCTACTCCGGTACCTCCTTCTTTAGGGAAATACGGATTTTTAAGATAAAGCATTATGGCTTCGTCAACTAGAGCTGTGCCAGCAATATCTAGATGTGCCCAGGTGGTAGAATCTACAAATTCCTTAAGGAACATTCCTGCAGTGATAGGACTGGCTGGCCTTCCTCCATCTCCACGTATGTCTGCTACATTGCTTTTAAGTTGTAATAGATAAGAATCAAATAATGGGAGTTCCCAAAAGTATTCCCCTTCTTCTAGACCTGCTTCTATAATTTGTTTAATCAACCAGGAAGAGTTACCCATTATGCCAGATGTTTGATGCCCAAGAGCAGTGATGATGCCTCCTGTTAAAGTAGCAATATCTATTATTACACTTGCTTTTAGCTCTTTAGCAAAAGTAATAGCATCTGCCAGTAAGAGGCGTCCTTCAGAATCTGTACTCATAACTTCCACAGTTTTACCTGATTTTGTAGTTATAATGTCTCCTATTTTATAAGCTATATTTCCTGGCAGATTTTCACATAGAGGAATTAAGCCTACTACATTAGCTTTGACTTTCATTTCTGCCAAAGCCATTATAGCTCCTGCAACAGAAGCTCCACCTGCCATATCTCCTTTCATCTGTTGTTGTTGTTCATGGTTTTTTAAATCTAATCCTCCACTATCAAAGGTTACACCTTTGCCAATTAAGGCAATTAAAGGCAAATCAGGGTCTAGTTGATATGTAAGTTTAACAAAACAAGGAGGCTCACCACTTCCTTTAGCTACTGCCAGGAATGCATACATACCCAGTTTCTTTATTTCTTTTTCATTAAATACCTCTACTTTTATTGGAAGAGAAGAGAGTTTTTCTTTTACTTTTATAGCAAATGTAGTTGGAGTTAAAATATTTGGAGGTTCGTTAACTAGGTCTCTACTCCAGTTGGTTGCTTTTGCTAATATTTGCCCTTCTTTTAAGCCTTCTTTTAAATCCTGTTGGTCACCTTCTTTTCCCCAGAGATAAAAAGAAGAAAGTTTAAATTTCCCTTTCCAGTCTTTTTGAATATATCGTGTAAACTTATATAAGCCTAACTCTATACCTTCTACTACTATGCAGGCAAACTCGTGTGGAGTTAGTCCAAGATATTCTGGTGCATAGATAGCAAATGTGGTTTTCTTAAGTCTCCTGCAATTGCGAGCCATTATAGCTACTACTGAGCGAAGTCTGTCAGAATTAAACTTTTCTTTTTCCCCCAGTCCAACAAATAATAGCCTTTTACAAGCTACACTTCCTTGAGTATAGATAATAGTAAATTCTTTATAATTGCCTGTTATATCTCCGCAATTATAAACTCTGCTAATTTCCCCTCCTAAAGCTTTATCCAGTTTAACAATTTCTCCCTTAATTGGAGATATGCCACTAAATATAGGCAACCCCAGAACCTCTACTTCCAGATCTTTAAGTGGTAAATTCGTTATATTTAATATCATATTTTTTCACCTTTAAAATAAGATAAGTTAACTACCATAAGTTTCATTTCTGTCATTTCTCTAATAGCATATTTAACTCCTTCTTTTCCTATACCAGACCTCTTAACCCCTCCATAAGGCATATTATCCACACGGAAAGTAGGTATATCATTAATTATTACTCCACCTACTTCTAATTTCTGAAAGGCCAAGTACATCTTTTCTATATCACTTGTAAATACTCCACACTGTAAACCATAGCTGGTTTTATTTGCAAGTTCTAAAGCTTCTTTGAAAGTTGTATATGGTTCTATAAGCACTAAAGGGGCAAATACCTCTTCACTCCACACTTTCATTTCTGGAGTAGTATTAGTAAGAACTGTAGGTAGAATAAAGTTTTCACTTGCTTCTCCTCCTATAAGAATTTTTGCTCCTTTTTGAGTTGCTTCTTTTAACCAGAGCATTACCTTTTCTACTGATGCCTGGTTAATCATTGGACCTATGTCTGTAGTTTCTTCTAATGGGTCTCCTAGAGTAAGGATGGCAGTTTTTTGTAGAAACTTATGTAAAAACTCAGAGAAGAGTTCTTTTTTGACATAGATTCTTTGAATAGATATGCAAATCTGGCCACTATAAGCAAAGGAGCCTTTTACACATTGTTCTATAATATAATCCAGATTATCTCCGCTATCAACTATCACAGCAGCGTTACCTCCTAATTCAAGTGTTACTCTTTTCTCCCAGGCTTTTTGTTTAAGTTGCCATCCTACTTCGGCACTACCAGTAAAAGTGAGAATCTTTATAGCTTTATTATTTATAAGTGGATATGAATCCGAAGCATCACACGGGATTATACTGATTGAAGCGCTGGGTAAGGAGGTTTCAGCTATTACTTCTGCCAGAAGTATTGCAGTAATGGGAGTAGAGGAAGATGGTTTAAGCACAATTGGATTACCAGCTGCTATAGCAGGTGCCAGTTTATGAGCTACCAGATTTAGAGGGAAATTAAAAGGCGTAATAGCTCCTGCAACTCCTATTGGAAAATACTGAACTACTCCAATTCTACCTTCCCCCGCAGGTGTGACATCAAGAGGGATAATTTCGCCAGTTAAATTATCTGTTTCTTCTGCTGCAATATTAAAAGTAGCAATAGCTCTAGCAACTTCTCCCCGCGAATACTGAATAGGCTTGCCTGCTTCCTGGGCAATTATTCTGGCAAACTCTTCTTTTCGCTTCTTTATACCCCTGGCAATTTGAGTGAGTATTTCTTTACGCTTATATGTAGGGAGAGTAGAAGTAACAGGAAAACTATTATGAGCTTTCTCTATAGCTTCATTTAAAATATCTGCATCTGCCCAACCTACTTCGCCAACAGGTATGTTTTTATAAGGGCTGTAAATTGTTTTTACTCTTTTTCCTTTTTCCCACTTGCCTCCTAAAAAATAAGACCAGTGTTTCACCTTATCTTTTACCTCCTTATTGCGTTCAATCTGTCATTGTAAGTAAGTTAAAGCAAAGGCAAGCGATTCTCAAAATTTTGATATTGCAAAGCCTCCTGCCAAGCTTAAAGAGGGGTTATTGCAAGAAGCAAAGCAATACCTAAAGAAGGCTTTCTCATTTCCCTTGTGTCAGGGAATGACAGGAAAGAAAGCTCGTTCCTGTCAGTGATGTTGTTAGTGTCATTTTGATTTTAACCAGAATAGTGCAGCTAAACATAGCAAGGATATAGATGTGAGCTTATGGTTTTAGGTGTATTTTCGGAATTATATAATAAAACTTATTGCAATTGTTTAATTTTGGGTTACTTTATAAGTAAACTGGTAACTATTACAAGAAGACAACTCTTTTAACAGCTCCTTAAGTTAAATTTTAAATGCACCATTTCTTTGTTATTCCCTATTAAAAAGCTATTTTAATTTAACTACTGCACCTTCTGCCTCTAAAGCTTGTTTAATCTTTTCTGCTTCCTCTTTTGGCACACCTTCTTTAATTACTTTCGGAGCTCCTTCAACTAAATCTTTAGCTTCTTTAAGCCCCAAACCACTAATAACCTTTCTTACAGCTTTGATAACTTGTATTTTACTAGGTCCTGCCTGTTCTAATACTACATCAAATTCTGTCTTTTCTGGTTCCTCTACTACAGGAGCAGGTCCAGCTGGTGTAGCAACTGTTACTGCAGGCAAACTAGCAGAAACCCCAAACTCTGCTTCCAGAGCTTTTACTAAATCTGCTAATTCCATTACTGTCATATTTTTTACAGCATCAATCACTTCTTCCTTTGTCATTATTTATTCTCCTCCTTCTTTCTCTTTTTTCTCTTTAATAGAAGAAATTACATTTATAAACTGCTTCAAAGGATAACTAAGAGCATTTACTAAGCGATATAATGGGGAGTTCAAAGCCCCTACCAGCTTTCCATATAACACATTTTGTGGAGGTAGCTTGGTCAACTCTTCTACCTCAGCAGTAGTTAATATTTTACCATTTATAAAGGCGCCCTTAATCAAAGGCAGATGATTTTTCCCCTTTGGTAGTAATTCATCTCTAGCTTTAATCAAAGCTTTAGCAACCTCTACAGGGTCAGCATAGCCAATAACAAGTGCTACAGGGTCCTTGAAGAAACTTCGCAGTTCCCCAAGACCAGTCTCTTCAACAGCTCTGGATGCAATGGTGTTCTTAACAACCTTAAGCTCCCCTTTCGCTTCTCTTATAGCTTTTCTAATTAAAGTAAGTTCCTTTACATTTAAGCCACTATTACCAACTTCTCCTCTGTAATTGGTAAATATAATTACCTTTGCCTTTAATAGCCTTTCTTTTAAATCACTTACCTTTTCTATTTTTTCTGATTTTACTTTTGTAATATTAGCCATTTCCTTCTCCTTCTTCCGTTAAGCTTTACTCTCTGTCATTAGATAAAGAGAATTAGAATTAACCTTTATAGAAGGCCCCATTGTGGGTGATAAATATACACTTTTAAAATACTGCCCTTTAGCAGATGCAGGCTTAGCTTTTAGAATAGCATCTACTACAACAGCCATATTTTCATAAAGTTTTTCTTCACCAAAAGATACCTTCCCTATAGGCATATTAATAATTCCATATTTATCTGCTTTATACTGAACTTTGCCTGCCTTTATCTCTTTAATTAAATCTCCTATATTCATCGACAAAGTTCCAGCTTTAGGATTTGGCATTCGTGGGCCTAAAATCCGCCCTAAAGTTTTACCAATAGCACCCATCATATCAGGAGTAGCTACTACTACATCAAACTCATTCCAGCCCTCTTTGACCTTGTCAATATATTCCTGTTCACCCACCCAATCTGCCCCGGCTTCTTGTGCTTCTTTGGCTTTAGCTCCTTTTGCAAAAGCTAAAATCCGCACCTTCTTACCTGTTCCATGTGGTAAAACTACTGTTCCTCTAACAACTTGATCACTTCTTTTGGGGTCTATCCCCAATCTAATAGACAATTCTACAGTCTCATCAAACTTAGCCGAAGCTACTTCTTTTACCATTTTAATTGCTTCTGCAGGAAGATAATCTTTTTGTTGTTCTATCTTTTCTTTTAAAGAAAAAAATCTTTTACTATGTTTTTTCATAAAGCCTTCCCCCTCTTTTAAGCTCCTGCTTCTATTACTTCTATTCCCATACTTCTGGCAGTACCTTCAATTATCTTACAAGCAGCTTCCAGTGTCAGAGCATTTAAATCTGGCATTTTTATTTTGGCGATTTCTTCTATCTGTGCCTTTGTAATTTTCCCTACTTTAGTGCGATTAGGTTCTCCAGAACCCTCTTTTATTCCAAGAGCTTCTTTTAATAACACTGAAGCAGGAGGTGTCTTACATATAAAAGTAAAACTCCTGTCTGAATAGATGGTAATTTCTACTGGAATGATAGTCCCTTCTTGTGATGCTGTTTTAGCATTATAAGCTTTACAAAACTCCATAATATTAATTCCATGCTGTCCTAAAGCAGGACCTACCGGTGGAGCTGGTGTAGCCTTACCGGCAGGTAATTGCAACTTCACTACTGCAACTAATTCTTTAGCCATATCTTAAATCGCTCCTTTACTTTCTATATTTTTTCTATTTGTCCATATTCAATTTCTACTGGTGTTTCTCGTCCAAATATTGTAATTAAAACTTTAACTTTTGCCTTTTCAGGGTAAACTTCTTTTATCTTGCCTCTAAATTTAGCAAAAGGACCAGAGGTAATCTCAACAGGGTCTCCTTCTTTATATATCTCCTTATATCGCACTGCTCCACTTTTTTCAGGATTTAAAATGTGTTCAACTTCCTCTTTGGACAAAGGCACCGGCTTACCTCCACTACCAGTAGTACCCACAAATCCTGTAACTCCTAAAGTATTCCTTACTACATACCAGGAGTCATCTGTGAGAATCATTCTAACAAGTAAATATCCTGGGTAAATTTTCTTTTCTACTTTTACTCGTTTTCCGCCTTTAAATTCAAACTGCTCTTCAACCGGGATTATTACCTCAAAGATTTTATCTTTCATCCCTAAAGTTTCTATTCTTTTGAACAAGTTAGCCTGCACCTTATTCTCATGACCTGCATAAGTGTGAATTACATACCACTCTCCTGCTTGTGCTTCCTCATTTGAAGCAGTCTCCTTACTCTCTTTCGCTGTCTCTATTTCTCCCGAACTAACTAATTCTAATTCTTCTTGATTCATAAAACTTTAATTTGCTCCTTTTTTAAAACTTCTTCTGAATGAACCTAAAAAGAATTGCTAACCCGTTATCTATTAACCACATATAAAAAGACACTACAATTACTGCCACTGCCACTACAATAGTAGAAGCCTTAAGTTCATCTTTAGTAGGCCAGGTAACCTTTTTTAATTCAGAGCGAACTGCTTTTAAGTATTTCTTTAAGTCTTCAAATTTCCCTTGTATATACTTTTTCATAATTTAATTTTAAACTTTTACAGGCCTGGCCGGATTCGAACCGACAGCCCCCGGTTTTGGAGACCGGCGCTCTACCAGTTAGAGCTACAGGCCTGTATAAGACATTATCACTTTGTTTCTTTATGTAAAATATGTTTCCTGCAAAATTTACAATACTTCTTAAGTTCTAACCTTTTTGGTGTCTTCAGTCGGTTCTTTTCAGTATTGTAATTTATATTTTTACATTCAGTGCAAGCTAGTGCTATATTTATTCTATGCTCTTTCTTCTTTTTTGCCATTGCCTAATCCTCTATTTAATCTAAAATTTTAGTAACCACTCCTGCTCCAACTGTTCTTCCGCCCTCTCTAATTGCAAAACGAGAACCTTCCTCAACAGCTACAGGAGTTATAAGCTCAACATGTAAATGCACATT
>Ga0123519_10001742_pt1 | contig 37195 bp, 36 predicted proteins | sample YelNatPaOPRAMG02_FD_87396 | JGI IMG/M metagenome (GOLD analysis project Ga0123519, IMG submission 87396) | Hot spring microbial communities from Yellowstone National Park - Yellowstone National Park OP-RAMG-02 (version 2) | ecosystem: Environmental > Aquatic > Thermal springs > Hot (42-90C) ... | reverse complement strand
TTTGAAGCAAGAATGGCCAAATGTCCCAGCCTAAGAGATGAGCAATGTTGAGAGGAGTCATAAATGAGTTGTGATCCTGCTCCACCTAGCCTTTTTATGGCTTGGATCAAATAAAGGCAATCAGGTACATGCTCAGAATTAGGAGGAGCATTGTAACTATGAATGGGAGGGCCGGACTTGAAGTGTAAAGGTATCCGCCTACCATAGGCATCGGCCACGACACTAGGGCTGGGAAAGCTATGATCAAAGACATGACCTTCGCTCTCAGAAGTTCGTTCGCCTCATCGATCGTGTTGACGAGTAACGTCCTAAGTATGCAGAAGACCGCTATGTATCTTGCGCTGTCGAGTATTGCTGATAGAATTGCCAGGGTAAGGGAGCCCTTGGGCGCAATGATTAGTACCACGAGGCCCAGTATGCCACACGCATAGCAAAATAGTAAGGCTTTCCTGATGCGTTCTAAATTTAGCCTCGGGATTATGAAGAAAAGAGCTAGCAAACTTGGTATTGAAGAGGCCATCGGTACAACCGATATGATGCTTTCATCGAGAGCTAAGGCCCTTGGATCGCTCAAGTAAAGGGGCTTGAATATTGTGGCCATCTGATATTGAATTGCCCCAATGGTGGTTAAAGCGAACACGATCAGTAGTTTCTTGTGCTTCGTGATCGCTTTCAAAACCTCTACATAACTTACTCCATGCATAGAGGCTTTTTCTGTGCCCTTAGATGAGAGAAGAATGCCTATCTTTGATTCAGTTAGTAGGACCTGGCGCGTGGCAAACATTCCAATGAGTGCCAAAAGATATGCAAGGAATATGTACCTGCTTCCAAGCTCAACACCATATAGGGAGACTAACGCTCCAGCTCCAGGAGTTAGAATGCCTGAGAACACGTAAATCGTCTGAATTGTGCTGTATATGCTAGCCCTATAATGTGGTTGGGTGTCTTCAACGAGGAGAGTTTCCCACACGCCATATATCGTTGTGCTTAGACCTTGGAGCAGTGCTGCGACGATCACATGGATCGGTTCCTGCGCCAAAGCCCAAGCAGCCGTAGATCCAATCCAACCGATGCTGTCGAAAAACATCAGAACTCTTTTCCTGCCAAAACGGTCGGCTAGGTACCCACCCAATATTGGAAGAAACGTTTGGGGGATAAGAGGAAGCATTAACACGAAGCCGATGAAGATTTCGTTGAAGCCGAGACTCCTCATGAAAATTGCCTTATACAACTCAACCCAAGAAACAAATATGGCAAAGAGTATTTCTGTTGAAACAAAGACCTTAGCATTCCTTCCCCACAGCTTCACATAATCGAAGTTCTTCAATATCTTTCTGTAAAATTCGGGCACATGGCCTCGCCTAACGCATAACATTATTGCCTTGTAGATTAAGGCTTCGCTCCAGATTTTCCTGCTCTCGATCTACCTGAACAGGATATGTAGCTTGTTCGCCCTCTATATGCGATCTTGAGATAAAGAGTGGATTGATGGCTGCTCGAATGATCTGGCGAACTCATTTCATTTTTCAACGAGATTCCTGGCGAACAATATCGATGAACTCCGCAACCCTTGATAGAGGTGTAAGTGGCGTAACGGGACTTCCCAAGGACATCACGAATCTCCCATGTTTGAAACCCACTTCCAATTGCCTCCTTATCTCCATTCTCAGCTCATCTCTTATACCATTTTGGAGTATTCTGATGGAATCCAGATTTCCAAAGATGCATGTCCGGCCAGAAACGACCTCGTCGACCCAAGATATGTCGATTTCGAATCCTTTCTTGCTTTCCTCAAGTGACAGGCAGTCCGGGTTGGTATTTATCATGAGCTCCAGTCGATCGTGGACATCTCCGCACGGATAGTATATGCTCTTAATCCCAAGTTTTCTCATCTCCGAGAAGATTTTCTCGTTGTATGGTAAAACGAACCTTTTGAAATGATCCAAGGATATTTCGGTTGCTGAGGAAAGACATTCCTCGATCCAGATCCCATCAACTTTCGCTTCAGCATATGCCCTGATTTTTTGCAACGAATTTTCCATCAGCCTTTCAAGCGTGCGTTCAACCAATTTGCTCCTTCTAATCATATTCATCATCATTCCCTTGAATCCAAAGTAATTGCAAAGGGCTTCCCAGTATGGCGTTCCAATTCCAGCACATATGAACTTCTCAGAGCCAAACCTATTTACCACCAATTTTGTGTAGTCAAGAGTCCCGCTTCGAATCAGGTCCTTTTTATACAATGGAGGAATTTGGGTATCGATGTCCTCCATCGACTCTATAGATGGCTCTTTCTCTATCATGATGTGAGAACCCCCTATCGGATCTCTTCGTATTTCCTGCCTTACTCCACTTTTGGTGTCGACGATAAAAACTCTATTTTCCCAACATTCTATCCTATGGTTTTCCCTCCATTCTCTCGTAGGACAGAAACTACAGGTAACCCAATCCATGTCCAGCCTCTTAAGAAGATCCTCCTCGACTTTGATCCAAGCTTCTAAGTTTGGATCGTGGAATGCCCACCAAGGTTGATCTGTTGCTTCTTCCCAGTGATCTCTCAGGAAAATTCCTACATATGGTATCACGACTGGGAAATTCCCAAGAAGACCCCCCTCCATAGCTTTCAGCATATTTTCTTTGCTTCCCATCTTCCGATCACAATATTCCTAGTACATCTGGTAGATGGGCTCCCCTTTCTATAATTCATAATATTTTCTGTTCAGTGCGATTGCAGCCATGTGCGGTTCTTTCGATCGTTTCTACAATGCTGGCGTCCGCCTATTAGTTTCTCTTTAGCAACGTATTCTCTGGAATAAAGGTCTTGATCCTTAATATATTTCGTTATTCAGTCAATGGAGCTGATCGAATACAGATTTTCGCATAAGGTACTTTGATGGTTGGTGGTTAAAAAATCGCACGTAATGCCTCTTTTATTGGCAAAAGTCAGTGCATTAAAGGATGCGGCAAAGTCATGTAAGAACCTTCTGTGTATTCGATTTTAGTTTTTATGATATCTTTTCACATATGCGATATCCAACTGTAAATCAAGCGTTTTTAGATGATAACTACCCCTTTTAATACTCAACAAGAAGAGCGTAAGCTGTAACTTTTAAAAGGACTTTAGATTATATGAGAGTGATGAAAGAAGCGGCTTTCAAATGGATCGACGAGAATGCATCGAAAATAATTGAGATAAGCCAAAGGATTTGGGAATACGCTGAACTCGGGCTCAGAGAATTCAAATCATCCAAACTTCTTTCTGATGAGCTTGAGAAAAATGGATTTGTGGTGCAGAGGGGGATAGCGCAGATGCCTACCGCATTCATAGCTACCTGGGGGAAAGGCAAACCTGTCGTTGGAATCCTTGGCGAATTCGATGCCCTTCCAGGGCTTTCTCAGAAGAAGGTGCCATGGAGAGAGCCCATAATTACAGATGCTCCAGGACATGGATGCGGGCACAACATATATGGAACTTCGGGGATGGCTGCTGCGGTGGCAGCTAAGGAAGCGGTCCAGAAGAGCGGAATTGGTGGGACCATAAAATTTTTCGGTTGTCCTGCCGAAGAGAACTTTTGCGGCAAGGTTTACATGGTAAAGGAAGGCTTCTTCGATGGTGTTGATGCTGTTCTCGGTCACCATCCGAATACGATGAATGCAGCTACTTTGCGGAGCTGTCTTGCGATGAACTCCGCCAAGTTTAGCTTTTGGGGGAAGGCATCGCATGCAGGTGGTTCTCCAGAACAAGGGAGGAGCGCCCTTGATGCGGTCGAGCTGATGAATGTCGGAGTAAATTACATGCGAGAACATGTGATGCAAGATGCCAGGATACATTACGTGATCGAGAAAGGTGGAGCACAGCCAAACATCGTGCCCGAATACGCTAGAAGCTGGTACTACGTAAGAGCACCTGAAAGAGAACAGGTTGAATACATCTACAATTGGGTTCTGGACATAGCAAATGGCGCGGCAACTATGACTAGGACGAAAGTGGAGGTCGAGTTTTTGGAAGGGATGTATAACCTATTAACCAACAAGACGATGGCCGAGATTGTTGTGAAGAACATGCGCGAAGTAGGCTTGCCAGAATATTCGGAGGAAGACCTTAGATTTGCCTCGGAAATATCAAAGACAATTACAAGCGAAAGTAAGATTCAAGAGATAAAGAAGACTGGCCGTCCAAATTGGAAAAGGTTAGCGGACAAATTGATCGACGACGAGATACCCGATCCTTGGGGGGAGGGCGAGATAAGCCACGGCTCAACCGATGTTGCGGATGTGAGCTGGCAGGCTCCGACGATTGAATTTGGCACCGCAACCTGGGTTCTTGGTACGCCTGGCCACTCTTGGCAGAGCGTTGCCCAATCAGCATCTGGTTTGGGAAACAAATCGCTGATCTTCGCAGCCAAGGTCATGGCAGGCGCTGCCATAGACCTATTGACCGATCCCAATATTCTTTACAAAGCAAAGGAGGAGCACGTGGCAAGAACGGCTGGCAAAGTATACAGGACACCGATCCCTCCGGACGGTAAGCCGAGATTGGACTTTTGGGGATGATCCAAGCCCAACTAAATTAGAATACCATGCAAAAGGCTCATTCAGCCCTGCTCTAAGCAAGCGTAACCCATGCAGTTGGCATTTGGCTCAACATGATCAAACTAAAGGCAGAGGACGCCATCCATCCTGATGTGGGGGCCACCCTCTGAGATTGCAAAATCTTTCTCGATGCTTGGTCTTAAGGCTATGTCCTTTCCGATCGCGTCCACCTTCTGAATTAATTCTTTAACAAAGCCAGTTATCCTCAGCCCCCTAATTTTGCCCTTCACTTCCTTCTTCTCGATCAGGTAGGCTATCTCTGGCATAATTTCAATTTTGCCGATAGAAGTGTCACATTCAGCCCTAATCAATCCCCTGGCATATAGACCCCTGCTGGTCTCCTCGAAGATCTCCGAAACCTCCCAGTCGGAAGGTTTGATGAATACATTGCTGGGCCCTGGTCTGGGCTCATGGAACACGCCATGGGCATTTCCAGGAATATCCTCTTCTCCTCTGGCAGTCAAGCGCGTGTGCAGCAGACCGATACCTGCCGAGCTCACCAAAACCTTGCTTCCGGACTTAACGCCCTCGTCATCCCAAATGAAACTTCCATAGCTTCCAGGTATGCATGGATCGTCTACGATTGCAAAGTCTTCTGCAATCTTGAAATCTTGAAAGAGATTCTCCTGGAAGATATCCGCTTCTAGGAGGTGTGCTATCTCGTGTGCCAGGGCTCCAGATCCTTCGCTGTCCAATATAACCTTGAACCTGCTTCCTCGGTAGAAGGCCGGTAGAGGTTTGGAGGCCATGCTGTCCATTGCACGTCCAGCCAAGTCTCGTAGGACGACATCCCACTGTTGCTCCTCAAGAACCTCTAAGCCACCAATGCCTCCCAGCACCTTTCCAGAAAAACCTTGTAATGCCTTTTTAGCAGCGATATAAATCGTAAGGTCTGTCCTAGGAACAGTCTCGCGGATCCTTGTCCCTTCAGACGTTATGAGAAGAGAATCAATGCATGTGTAGGAGCAGATTAATTCAGGGCGAACGGTTACCCCCTCCATGATGTTGCACAAATTCTCGCGCAAGTTCTTGAGGAGCTTTCTTGCTTCTTCGATGTTGAATGGCTTCATCTCCCTGTGGTAACGATCTCCCTCCTGGGGGGGTACGGGCACAAGGTTTATCCCAGGACCATGTTGGCTAGCAGCAAGGGCTTGGCGAGCGGCTCTTATAACTCCCTCTGCAGTTGATGATGTTGCTGCAACGCCATAACCCTTATCAACAGACCTGCAGATGATTTTATCAGACCTCGACTCGTAGAGGTCCTCGGACTCAGGACGTAGCCCAAGCTCCACCACTTCCTCTTTGAGAAACCTAACGTCACAGTATTTGGCAGGCTTCATGGCCTCAAGCGCTAGGCCGAATTCGCCTTCACCAAACATGCCGCCGAGCGGAATAATGGCACAAATATAAAAAAATTCTCTCGATCGATGTGTTTCGTGCGATGGCTCTTAGCGCAGTTTAGGTAAATGTGATAATATAATGTTTTGTGAAACCCATGCTTACTATGATCACTAAATCTGGATGGGGATGGGGCAAAGGATTTAAAAAAGGATTCGTATTTTCTTTTGATCTTGTTTGATAAGCTATGATGATGCACTCCAAAGATTGGATCCTCATTTCAAGGCTGTCCTCGAAAAAATACCCAAAAAGGGCTTCGAAAGGCTCCCTCCAGACTGGCTTCATTGGCAGATATTGGAAAGGTTTGCCGTTCTAAAATATGCCAATATTGTAGAAGGTTTCAATATCCTAGAGGTTGGTTCAGGACCTCACGCAATAGCCACGATCGCTTTGGCAGCGCTTGTAGGTGAAAGGGGAAGGGTCGTAGCTGTTGAACGTGGCAGGTGGGGCGATTTTTGGGGAGTTTTGAAGCAAAGCGGGTTGTCGTCGAGAGTGATACCCTTGCAAGAGGATGCAAGTAAACTGCCTTTTCCGTTCTCATGCTTCGATTTGGTTGTATGCGTGCATGGAATCAGAAGCTTTGACAACAGGGAATCGATCGTTTCTGCTGTGAAAGAGATGTTCAGAGTTTCCAAAGATAGGATCTTCCTGGCTGAATCCAGCCCTTTCGCCAAAAACAAGGCTCAGGAAGCACATCTGGCCATGTACAATCTGAGACGCCCTACTTTCCTGGCCCTAGGTAGGGCAGATTGGGGCGACCTTCGCTACTTCCCACCGGAAGAGTTGAGAAATATTGCAATAGAAGCTGGAGCATCGAAGGTTAAATTGAATGAGGTGGACGTTGACATGCCCCATCATCTGGCTTGCTTTCCATCGGATCTGATATTGAAAATCGAGGATAAGGCAATTCGTGACAACTTGATGGAGCGGTGGAAAGATGCACTTGCCATGTTGGATAGATATGGAGAGGAGCATCCTCCAGTCATTGTGTTGGAAGCTTGGAAGTAGCCAATAGTTGTAACTGACAATAAATTCACTATAATTTCGAAGTGATTAATGCTTCTTGAGTATAAAATTCCAATATCGATTTACAACAATTTTTCATCAATCGATTTGTTACCTGTAGAAGGATATCAGATCATCGTTTGGACTTTCTGCAATTGGAAAGGTTGATGATATTTTGCAAGAATCTGTTAGTGGTAAAAAACCTCAAATGAGACATTCAAATACTCTGAAGATTGAGAATTATGCAATATGTCATCGATATGATAATTTGGGAAATGTGCAAAGCTTGGCTATAAAGAGGCTACCTATGTCCTTAGATGAATGGAATGTGATTGCACAACGTTATAAGGAGCCACTGTAGCCATTGGTACATGGCCCAAACAGGGGCCATATTGGACAAGATTAAATGAAGGAGTACATTGAGGAAAGTTTCCATGCTCGACATTCCGAATATTCGTAGAGACTTCCCGATCTTGGAATCGGGCATAGCATACCTTGATAACGCGGCCAGCAGTCTTACTCCAGAGCCAGTCCTTCAGAAAATGATGGAGTTCTACCACGAATACCGCACCAATGTTGAGAGAGGGGTATACAGACTTTCCCAGATTGCAAGCGAGGAGTACGAGGGTGCCCACAGAAAGGTGAAGGAGTTCATCCATGCCAAATCGGATTCCGAGATAATAATGACGAGAAATACCACCGAGGGCATAAACCTCGTCGCCAAAGGAAATGAATGGCGGAGGGGTGATAAGGTCGTGACAACACTCCTGGAGCACCATTCAAACTTCATCGTTTGGCTGAGGCTGAAGCGCTTTGGAGTGAAGGTTGAAATCGTCAGGCCTTCAGATGAAGGCGTCCTAGACTTGGAAGCGTTCGAAAAAGCCATCACTGACAAAACTAAGCTTGTAGCCGTAACGCATGTCTCGAACGTGCTCGGTGTGGTGACGCCCATCCGAGAAATTGCAGACATAGCGCACAGCCACGGTGCACATGTCCTCGTGGATGGGGCACAAAGTGTTCCTCACATGCCGGTAGATGTCTCCAGGCTTGATTGTGACTTCCTAGCTTTCTCGGGGCACAAGATGCTTGGTCCAACAGGCATCGGTTGCCTTTACATGAGGGAGGAATTTCATGACAAGGTGGAGCCCCTCTCGATCGGGGGGAGAACGATCGGGGAAGTTACTTCCGAATACTATACGCTAGCCCAGAGCCCAATGAGATTCGAGGCAGGAACGCCTGCCATAGCTGAAGCGATAGGCCTCGGAGCAGCGATCGATTACCTATGCCGCGTAGGACTGGAAGATGTGGCGGAGCATGAGAAGTGCCTTGGTAAAAAGATCCACAATGGATTAAGTTCGATAAGAGAAGTTAAGACCTACGGGCTTACAGACTGGAGGTTCAGGACAGGCATAGTGTCCTTCAATGTTGGTAACCTTAATCCACATGATGTGGCATTGGCTTTGGATGTTTCAGGTAACATAATGGTCAGGTCTGGTTTTCACTGTGCCATGCCATTGGTCAAGGAGGTCCTAGGAGCACAAGGTGGCTGCGTAAGGGCTTCAACATACCTTTATAATAACTTGGGAGAAGTAGAGAGACTTATCTCAAAAGTTGAGGAAATAGCTAAATCTTCAACCTAAAGATTTTCATTAACTACTCATGAGAAGGCATTATGCTTCGAGAATAAAAATGGATTTCTCTAACTAAGGTGATTGGATCTTGCCAACCATCCAACCCCACTTCACGTAGAATCTTTTCCCTTCCTCGCTCCTGAGGAAATCTATGAAAGACTGCGCCAAATCACGTTTTTCAGAAGAACTTGTTACGGCCACGTTAGTACTTCTCATCACCTGGATTCTTTCGGGCAACTCGATTATATCACAATCTCCTGGTGCGATGTTCTTGTACACATTCCAAACGATTCCTGCGTCTATAGTATCCTTCGTTGCACGCCAGCGGCGAAGGGTGTCAGCGCACCCTGTGCCACACTGAACGATGTTTCTGCGAATCTCGTCAGTGAGCATCGCTTTGCTCGAAACGTCATCCCACAACCCCTTTTGGCAACCACCAATGCAGACCAACAATCTTATGCCCTTTCTTGCAAGGTCATTAAGAGTTTTAATCTCCTTAGGGTTCCCCTTCCTGACAATTATGACCGACCTCCTGTAGCCGACTGTAGCTCTTGTCTCCTTGAGTACCAAACCTTCATTCATGATATCATCCATTATGTACTCAGCGCCAACGTTTACAATATCCCCTTCTCCTGTCTTGATCCTCGGAAGCCAATCCTCCACGGGACCAGCGTGCGCCTCGAACTTTACACCTTGTCTTTCCCCAAAGATCTTTGCAGCCTCATTCATCGGGATAGCTGGAAAATGCGTTGAGAATATTACTAGGCTTTTTTCACGTGATGAATCGCTAGAATTCTTGATAGCCTTTCGTTCTTCGCGCCCGATGGAAGTAGAAGTCAATTGTTTTTCAACCTCTCTCAAGGCCAAGTTCAATCAATTTCTCCTTTCGTGGTAATCCTGTTTTACGATCCCAGCCTCTCGCATCGTAATAGTCATCGAGCATCTTTTCCAGCTGCTCCTTCCCTGTAAACCTTTCTTGGTTTGGATCTGTTACTTTCTTAGGGAGGCTATCGTCCTTGCGCGAAATCCCTTCACGTGCATTGAACAACCTCTCCAAGTTAGTAATCCTCTCGCCAACCGTTAGAAGTTGCTTTGCACTAGCTTCTATGCCAGTTGCATACTTGTACGCCTTTGTCATCTCGGACATATCAAATATCGGAAGGGCGAATTTGCAGACTATCATTGAGTCAAAAAGCGAGAACAGGTCCTCTCGGTCCTTGACAAGTTTACCCTTGCCCTCGATCTCGGAGTAATCGACTACACCCCTCAGTTCTGGAACTTGTACCCTTGCCCTGAGGTGACATGCTCCCCTGCTCGATACAGCATACTGAAGTGCCGTGCCTTTCAGGGTTCTGGCATCGTATCCAGGGCAGTCCAGTCCCTTCACATGAACTGCGAGCTCCTGTAGACCAAGCTCCTGTGAGGCCTTGCGAATGCCTTCTGCCAGCAAGTTTCCTATTCCTTCCCTCGATGCTATCATCCTAAGCGTTCTCAGGACCGCTTCTGGGTCGCCAAACCTTAGCTCTAAATCACCGATTTCGTGCACGCTCAGCAAACCCTTCTCGAAGCACTCCATCGCAAAAGCAACTGCGCACCCTCCAGATATGGTGTCTATGCCCAACTGGTCACAAACCTCATTGGCTTTTACGATCGCCCTAATGTCGTTAATGCCGCAGTTCGAACCGAGTGCATATGCTGTCTGGTACTCAGGTCCCACGACGGTTGCCCCCTTGTATGGCCCGTCCTTTACAACATTCAGCTTGCCACACGCTATTGGGCAACGGTCCACGCATCCAACGTCCCTGACGAAGGTTTTCTCGAACATCGCTTCAACGCCCATCTCCTGGGCTCCTTCGAAACTGCTAGCTTGCCAGTTTCTTGTCGGGAAAGCATTCTGCTCACTAGAAATCTCAACGGTGCCCATCGTTCCATAAACCCTGTGGTGCTCAATCTCCGGCCCAGATGATCGCTTGACCGTTTCCTTCGCAAGCTCCCTCAAGGCGTCGGGATTCGCTACCTCTATCCCTTGAGATCCATTAACGGCTATGGCCTTGAGGTTTTTCGAACCCATGATGCAACCAATTCCAGTCCTTCCAAGTTGTCTGTATCGATCGACGGTAACGCATGCAAACTTGACCAATTTCTCGCCTGCCGGTCCGATCGTAAGAGTTCCAATGCGTTTCGTTCCAAATTCATCCTTTAACACATCCTCGGTTTCCCAGCAGGTCTTGCCCCACAGAAACCTAGCGTCCTTGACCTCGACCTGTTCGTCCGATATCTTGATGTAAACAGGCTCCTCCGCCCGTCCCTCGATTATGAGTATGTCGTAGCCAGCGTTCTTTAGTTTCTCGGCAAAAAGGCCACTCGAGAACGATTCACCCAAGATGCCTGTGAGTGGAGACTTGGCGTAAGCGCCGAACTTAACCGCTATTGGTAAAACTGTACCACAAAGCGGTCCAGTAACGAAGGCGATCTTGTTTGAAGGGCTGAGCGGATCTATTCCAGGAACAACCTCGTCGTACAAGATTCTGACCCCAAATCCATTACCTCCCAAGTATTTTTCAGCAAGCTCCTTGCTAAGTTTCTCCTTGCGAATCTTCACATTCGAAAGATCGATCCTAAGGACCATGCCGGCATATCCGTACACTTCTTTCAACCCCTAGCCGCATGCTGTATGCGGAAACAAAACGACTCTATCCCCATCCTTGAGTAATGTAGACATAATCTTTCCACGAACTGGAAGGCCATTTACCAGTATTATAACATTGTTTGGCAGATCACCAGTTGATTGGTCTAAAAATTTCTCCCTGAATGGCCACCCCAATCTGGTCTGAAGCTCATCCAAAAGTTTGGGAATTGTGGCATCCTGCTCCAATTCAATCCTTTCCTGTTTCTTTCCGATTTCGATCTGGGCTTTACCTCTCAGCTCTGCTATGACGGTGATCGAGTTCCTAGACAATCACAGCTCAGCCCCTTTGGTTTGCTTTGGACACCTGCAAAAAGGACGTACCAGGCACCTGACGGCTGATGGCCTGAATGTAACGAACACATCCTTTCCATTGCATAATCCCAATTCTGAGGCCGTTTGCCTCGTTATGGCAGAGACGAAATTGTAGCCCTTGACAGAAACGACGATGCGCATGAAGGAGCCAGCCAGGTACATTTCCTCGATCTTTCCCTTGAATATATTCTGTGCACCCTTTCGAGGTTGCTCCAAGACGACGCTTATGTCATCTGGTCTGATGAAGACACATACATGCTCTCCGATGGAAATCTTCTCTTCGAGGAACGCCTTTATCTCCAAGTCTGATGAAGTAATAGTAGCGATGTTGCTATCTCCGTCGACTTCGCTGACATATCCCCTGAATCTGTTTTCTGCTCCTACGAAAGATGCCACGAACTCTGTCTTAGGCTTAAAGAATATCTCGCCAGGTTCTCCAACCTGCTCTATTTTCTTGTCGTGAAGAACTGCGATCCTGTCACCCATGATTATGGCTTCGGCGTGGTCGTGCGTTACGTACAGGGTGGTTATGCCAAGCTCCCTTTGCAGGCGCTTGATGTCGATCCTCATGTTTTCTCGGAGGCGAGCATCTAGATTGCTGAGCGGCTCATCGAGTAGCAGAAGCTCTGGTTCAAGCACTAATGCACGTGCCAGGGCAACCCTCTGCTGCTCTCCGCCACTCAGAGATTTAGGATAGCGGTTTCTCAGTGGCTCTATCTCCAGCAACTTGAGTACTTCTACCACCTTCCCTGCGATGTCACCCTTCTTGCGCCTCATTTTAAGACCGAAGGCGACATTCTCGAAAACATTAAGGTGGGGGAAGAGCACGTAGTCCTGAAATACGAGCCCGAATGGCCTTTTCTCTGGAGGATGATCATTCATGAGGCGACCTTTAAAAATAATGTCACCAGAGTCCTGCTTCTCGATCCCACATATTATGTTCAGCGTTGTGGTCTTGCCGGACCCGCTCGGCCCAAGCAGGACCATGAGCTCCTTCTCTTTGACTTCTAAGTCTAATTTGTCGAGCACGACCTCACCAACGAATGATTTCGTAATTCCCTGTAACGAAAGCGACATGCCTGCCCCACCTTTGATGCGCCTTAGTCTAGTCCCACTAACTTTCTTCAGAGAAGCTTAAATGCTTCTTCCCAAATTCATCCCAAATCAATTTTACAGAGTTAATAATTTAGCTAATTTGGGTATGATTTGGGATGAATCTTATAAGTAATTTTCATTAAAAATCGATAATTATTCAATGGAGTAAATGAGCTATGGGACTGAAGCAGATCTCTGCATTCTTAATCATATTGGTCATCACTTCATACATGAGCTTCCAGGGAGGAATCTACTATGCTTGGTTGCACCGCCCAAGGGTGCTGCGTGTCTTCTTTGGTGCTGCGGCCGAGGTACCGGAGCTGGAAATCGTGAAACTTTTTGAGGCGAAAACTGGGGTGAGAATAGAGCCGACATTTGGCGGATCGGGAACTCTCCTAACATCGATGAAGGTCACCAAGGTAGGGGACATCTACGCTCCAGGTTCTCCAGATTTCATGGCTAGCGCGATCAAAGATAACGTTACATATGCTGAAAGCGTAAAAATCATAGCATACCTTATTCCTGAAATAATAGTCCAAAAGGGCAATCCAAAAAACATAACGTCGCTTGAGGACTTGGCAAAGCCAGGCATAAAGGTCGGGCTGGGAGATCCCGAATCTGTGTGTGTGGGAGCGTATGCTGTCGACCTTCTGAAATTCAACAGATTATGGGAAGCTGTAAAACCTAATGTGGTGGTATATGTTGATAGCTGCTCAAAAGTTGCGTCGCTTCCCGTCCTCAAATCGGTCGACGCTGTCATAGGCTGGCATGTTTTCTATAACTGGAATCCCAACAGCACGGACATCGTCTGGATAAAGCCTGAGCTCATTCCGAAGATAGCATACATACCAGCTGCAATAAGCAAATATACGGAGGACCGCGAACTGGCTCAGCAATTCCTCGATTACTTAGTCTCGGATGAGGCCCAGGCCATATTCAGGAAATACAATTACTTTGCAACGGTTGAGGAGGCAAAGCAATATGCACCAAATGCCGTAATCGAACCGTTTGAAGGCTAGGAGGGGAGAGTTATCTTGTCGAGCAAAGCTTCCTCGATTGCTGATAAGACCTTTATGCTACTGAGCACGGGATCTTTAGCTTTCATCGTCATCTTTCTTTTAGCCATAATGGTCTCCATGATCTCGTATGTGAGCCTTCCCCAACTCATTTCGACCTTGGCAAGTGACGAAGTACTCTTCTCTATCAACCTGAGCATCTTCACAGCAACGATTGCGGTGGCGATGGCCGTAGCCATAGGTGTTCCAGCAGCTTATGTGCTGTCTAGAACAAATTTTCCAGGAAAGAGCATTGTAGATACGATCTTGGATATTCCAATCGTGATGCCACCAATATCGCTGGGAGCAGCGCTATTGATATTCTTCTCGACGCCTGTCGGCATAGCCATAAGGCAGAATGTTATAGAGTTCGTTTTCGAACCGGCTGGATTGGTTTTGGCGCAATTCACAGTCATAAGCTCTCTGGCCATAAGGTTGATGAAGAATGCGTTCGACAACATCAATCCCAAATATGAGCAGGCGGCAAGAACCCTGGGCTGCAACAGGCTGTACTCGTTCTTCTATGTGACTCTTCCGCTGGCCAAGACAAGCCTTCTTTCCTCAATAATCCTTTGTTGGGCGAGGGCCGTTGGTGAGTTCGGTGCATCCGTTATGCTCGCAGGAGCGACGAGGATGAAGACCGAGACCCTTCCCATAGCTATATTCCTCCAATTTGGTGTGGCGGATGTAGCAAAAGCTGTAACGACGGTTTTCATACTTATATTTATCTCTGTAATTGTTCTCCTTGCGATGAGGAAGATTGGTGGGAGAGGCCCTGTCTAATGAATTCTCTTGATCAAGTACTATTTCAATGATTGTCTGAGGATGTGTTCTCGATGTTAAAAAAAATGGAAATATTCTTCGACTAGAAAGATAATCTTTTTGGACTGCAGGTAGGTTGATGGGGAAACGAATTTCATTTAACTTGACGAAGAATAGGTGCATGGGAAAGATGTTAAAATCAATTCAATGTTTAGTTTTTGGTTTTATGATAAGCATGCTTAGCGGATTGATAGGACTTGGGGGAGCCGAGTTTAGGATCCCCATTTTGATTACGGCACTTTCCGTCCCAATATTTTATGCTATACCAATCAATCTATTAATAAGCATTGTAATGGTAGTATTCTCATTCTTTTTTAGATCTTTTTATTTGGAGAGTAGAATTGTGATTGAAAATATTCACGTAATACTCATATTAACCTTAGGCTCAATAATTGGAGCATATTACGGAGCGAGATTGTCCAATAAGATAAATTTAAGAAAATTTAAAAAAAATGGTATTTGCCTTATTGATTTCTATGAGTATGGTTCTCATCTTTTCTGGAGCGATCGGAGGAGATTACAAAGGGCTCAATTTGGGCATTGTAGAAATGGTAATTATTGGCTTTATTGCGGGTGTTGTGATAGGGGCATTCAGCAGCCTTTTGGGTGTAGCTGGAGGAGAACTGATCATTCCAGCTATAGTACTGATATTTTCAATCGATATAAAAATTGCAGGATCTTTGAGTCTTCTGATAATTATTCCAACAATTTTTGTAGGACTTTATAAACATTGCAAAAATTTAGAAAAAGTAAATTATTTGAAGAAAAATATACGTATTCCTTTATTGTTTATGGCAGGTTCAATTCCAGTGGCATATATTGGCAGCAGTATGATCGTATATGTTCAAAGCGAAGTGATAAAAATTATTCTGGGAATTTCCTCCATAAAAATTTTATTTGACTAGGTTTCATTTATTTTCCCGTTTTCAATCATATCTGGAGATTTCATGATTCTCTTAATAATATAAAATCAACCAATAACCCTGTTCCACATTTCAAGTACTTGACTTCTAGCTCTTTCTTGACATAATGATCCAACCATAGTACATCCTTTTACCTATATATGAATCTTCAGAATGGCATCCATACTGGCAATGTGGAGACAATGCCTTCAGCCTCGAGGTACCCCCACCATTTGGAAGCTCCGTTGGTTCAAGTTCAACTAAAGATGGGCTACATATCCAAAGGCAGCTATTAAGCGCGATCTCAAAGAAAACATGGATTCCTCTAGCACAGCCTGTAACTTATCATGTTGTTGGCCATCGAGAAGCAACTTTTTCGAACTTCTTTTTGGATACTTATAGATGATCGATAAAAGAAAATATACTGGCAAATGTTGCCAGCAGTTGGAGATTTCGTTTGGCACCGTGGAGAAGGTCTGTCCAGGAAACCGGAGGCGGCTCTCTTTCTATTACGCTTCCAAAGGGATGGGCGAAAACGCAGGGAATTGGAAAGGGTTCGCCCATGCTGATCGTAAACAACGAGGATGGTTCTTTAAGGTTGATTCCTGAGCGTGGTGGAAAGGAGAAGGAAGTCTCTTGTGCAATTATCAGCAACAGCCCAACCTTAGTCAGGGATGTCGTCGGAGGTTACCTCCTCGGATTCGACATCATAAGACTTGAATCTTCAGAGCCTTTCCCCGGTGAAACTGTTGCGGAGGTGAGAAGAGCCGTAAGGAGGCTTTCAGGTGCTGAGATCGTCGAGGAACTCCCAAGAAGGATCGAAATCCAAGTTCTCCTTGATCCTGAGGTTGTTGCCCCTGAGAAGGTTCTCAGGAGGGAGGGCACGTTAGTCGAGAGTATGGTGGCGGACGCATCGGCTGCCCTTCTTAGTGGAGATGTCAGACTGGCAGGCTCAACAGCTGAAAGAGATGAGGAAGTGGATAGGCAGTACTTCATCCTTGTTAGGATGGTCAGGTCTGCCATAAGGGATCCGGAGATTACGCGAAGGATTGGGATCCACCCTCTCCGCCTGCTCGACATGAGGTTGGTGGCCAGGTTCCTCGAGAGTTCAGGTGATGAGGCTGCAGCCATCGCTGGTCTGGTGGGTGAGGTTGGAGGGCTGAGCGAAAAGACGCGCAACTTACTTGCCAATCTCGGAAACCACGCATTGGACTTGGTTAGGAAATCGACGAGTTCCTTTCTTTCGATAGATCCTTCCATGTCTCCACATATATTCTCTCTATTCAAAGAGACGAGGGACCTTGTGCAGACGATCGAAGGTTCCTTAGAGGACGAGGACTCTGCTTCTGGAATGGTTGTTTCAAAGGTCATACCTAGGTTTGAAAGGATTGCTGAAAACTCCATCGATGTTGCCGAACTTACACCTTCAATATTGGTAAGTGCCTCGGTTTCACAGAAGTAGCTTGTCCTCCTTTTGGCTGGGTAGGCATGCAAGTGGAGAGCAAAATCTAGGACTCGAATTCTCCAGGTATTCATGAATCGCTAGACCAATTGATGCACCTTTCCACCATCTAAATATTGAAGTGGATGCAACCTGGCTATGTAGACTATATAGTTTAGTTCGGAATAGCTGAAATAGTAAAATATTTTGCGAAGGCGACCATGCGATCAAGCGTTCCAACGATTTCAAGATCGAAGAGGGTGGCTGCAACTGCTTTATGCGCGGCACTTTACGGTGCAACTGGCTACCTAACCTCCTATATTCAATCCCCTTGGGGTTTCGGACAATTCAGGCCTGCGGCAGCAATAGTGCCAGTGATCTTTGCTGTCCTGTTCGGCCCCTGGGTCGCTGGAGTTGGTGCTGCCTTAGGATCGCAGATCACAGACACCTTGACGCCTGGATACTTCCTATCAGGCATCGTTGCTGGCATACCGGGGAATTTTCTGGGATTCTACCTGTACGGTTGGTTGCTCAAGGGAAGATTTAGTTGGCGCAGATTCGTATTAACGAGCGCATTTACGCTCTTTTTTGCAAACCTCGTGACAGCAGCTCTCGTGGCTGTCTACTATGCAATCTTTCTGCCATCGCTGTTCAATCCAACCTGGGGGATTGCCCTAACTATTGGTTTGGCAGCTTACTGGTTCATAACGATGCTCCCATTCGCTCTGGCAATCGACCCAGCACTGATCAGGATCCTAAGTCGTTCCAAGCCGGAGCTTGTGCCGCAGGATGTTTTGAAGGCAACGCTTAGAGATGAAACAAGGGAAGTTGCCTTTGCCCTAATCCTCACTGGAATAGTAGTTTTTGCTATCGGGCTTGTTTTCTTAGCTAAGCCAGACGTGGTCCAGATCGCAGACGTTCCAGCTTATCCACTCCAGATTCTTTTTGGAGGTGGAGGAATAATTATGCTGGTGTTGGGTATTTGTTTCCTCATTTATAGGAAGTTGACGCCTAAACCCATTGCTGGGGGCTGACAAAGCCATCGCAAGTTTGGCAGGATAGCTAGGAGAATGTGGAAGGTCGGAATTAGTGTCGGATGCGATGGAGTAGTGCCTAAAAGACGCATTTCAAGCGAATCCTTAGCGTACAGGACTAATGAGTATGGAAAAATCTAAGTAGATTCCGCTATTGACAACCTCTGGGTTTGTGATGGAATCGCGTTTGTCATGGCCAAAACTGAAAATGAAGTCCATCGCGGTCATAGTGATGGCATGCATTTTAGCAGCATCTCTTGCAGGTTACCTGTACTTGAATTACTTCAGGGTCGGAAAGGACATAGTTGCGATCATAAATGTAAGGGGAGCAATCATATACCCGGAAGACGTTGAGCGCTGTACAGCGATCATAAACCACGCCATCGTCAACGACAGCATAAGGGGCGTAGTTTTGAGAATCGATTCCCCAGGTGGATATGTCGATCTGGTTGAGCAGATATACTTGGACCTTCTGGAGTTAAAGAGGGTTAAGCCCGTTGTCGCCTCCATATCATTTGCGGCTTCTGGTGGTTATTACATTGCAGTTGCTGCTGACTATATCTACACAGAGCCAACGACCTTTGTGGGGAATGTTGGAGTCATAGGTACGACCCCACCGACCCTGATACCTTCAGAGGTTGTTTTGGAAACAGGACCCTATAAAGTTTCAGGATTTTCCCCACTCCTTTTCCCCTTTAACCTCAGCGCAGCTTTGGATAACTTCGTATCTGCTGTAGAAACAGGAAGGGGTGACCGCCTTAGGCTAACCTCCCTGCAGCTCAGGAAAGGTCTGCTTTACATTGGAAGCGAGGCTGTAGAGGTCGGGCTGGCTGATGAGATAGGTTCTCTCCAGAAAGCCATCAAGAAGGTTGCTGAGAAAGCAGGAATAAGAAAGTACGATGTAGTTGACCTGAATAGCGTATTCAGTGGTTCTTATGTACTCGGAAGCTATGCCAATCAAACTTCGATTTTGGAATGGCGAAGCCTGACTCTGGAGGCTCTAAGCAAGATCCGCCCACCTCCTTCGATATTATATCTCTACCTCCAGCCCCTAGCATTCAGGCAAAGCACGTCAGTTGATGAAGAGCTTGGCTCGAACCAAGATGCTAAAGCGTTTGGTGGGGATGGAAAAAGGACAGTGCTCGTTGACAACTCCCATGGAAATAGGGTCTCGGCCTGGCAGCTGGACATACTGATAGCGGAGCTTGCGATGAGAAACACAACTGTGAGGTTCATTCAATATTGGAGGGAGCTGGAACTATCATTGCATGATGCCTCCTGCCTAATAGTAGCTTCGCCAACCACTCCTTACTCAATTGAAGAGTCCGACAGGATCGAGCAATTTGTAAGTGATGGTGGAACTCTCTTGCTATTTTACGATCCAGCCTACGAATATGTGGAAATACCTGAACTCTTCGGGCCCATCAATTCCCTTTCAACTGGGTTCGGCCTTTCATTTGCTAAGGGATACCTATACAACGAACTGGAAAATTACGGATTTTACAGGAATGTGTATGTGAGAGCATTTGCGAACAGTCCCGTAACGCAAAACTTGGAAAGCCTGGTCTTCTTCACAGCAGCTCACATATACTCCTTAAATAAGGGTGTGGCCTGGGCATCAAACAACACCTATTCATCAGAAGCCGAGAGGCCGGGCAACTACACTGTCATAGCTCTTGTGAATAGAGGCAAGGGTACGGTGGTTGCATTTGGCGACCAAACTTTCCTTGAGGAGCCCTTCTGTTACGTAGAAGACAACCAAAGGTTGATACTGAACTTGGTTTCGGTCATAACTGGAGTGGAACTAACTGATTCGAAAAAGACGGAAGAAGGTGGAATCGAGGAAGAAGTGGTTAGGCCTGATATTCCTGTTGGAACAGAAAAGAACTACACGGAGCAGATCGATGGGAATGAGAGCCTAGTCAGGTGGTTCAAGGTAAGCGATGCAGAGATTAGAGTTGAACGCCCAAACCAGACTACGCACTACTACTTCGATAAGGATGGCGGACTATTAAGTTGGGAGTCGGATGGCATGGAGTGCTTATACGATACACCAATTCCAGAATTGCCATTTCCTCTGACGAAAGGGAAGAGGTGGACGTATGAGAGCAGCTATACCCTTGATTGGAATGGAAAGCAGTACAAAGGCAAGATCTCCGCGCAGGAAGTGGTGGAAGGGTTTGAGGATATTCTTGCAGGAGATAACAGAAGGTATTTCTGTGCCAGAGTGAAGTTCACTGGAATAGATCACCTTGCAATCGAAGGCGCTGACATGAAGGTCATTATGGAAGAACTATATTGGATCTCCTCCGAAGCTGGTTCGGTCAAGGAGGAATCGATCAACAGATATTATGTGGATGGTACATTGGTAAGCGAAGAGAGAAGGGTGCTTCTGCTGAAATCGATCAAGAAAGGGTCGGTGCTTCAAAGACCTCTTGAGGAATTTTTCACAACAGTTCCTAGATTTTAAGAGTATGAATGCATGGAATCTGAGTACGAGGTAAGTTAGCGTGGGTATTCTTTGCTAGGCACCTGTTGCAGATGTATGATCGAAGATTTATAAAAGGCGAACTTCGATCTAATACCAGAGAAGTGAAATAGTTAATCGTCCCCAAAATAAAACGATGAGGATTGAGGTGTGGAGATCTGTTCTCGAGCGGAAGCAGAACATTGAAGTCAATACCGGAGCTCTTGTCGTTAAAGTACAAAAGGGCCCTTATCACGGGCTCCGCAGCAGGAATCGGCAAGGCGATAGCATACAGGTTCGCGGAAGCTGGTGCAGACCTAGATTTGGTGGACGTCAACGAAGATGGCTTGAAGGTTGTTAAAGCCAATTTAGCGCACTTTAAGGTTGACATAAACATTCACAGAATCGACATATCTGTGAAGAAGCAGATAGATTGTTTGTGGGAAAAATTGATCAATAGGGAACCGGACATATTGGTCAACAATGCCGCGGTTTATCCTCTAAAGAGGTTTTCGGACGTGGACGAGGAGTTCCTTCGGAAGGTTACGGAGATAAACCTCAATTCCGTTTTCTGGATGTGCCAGCAAATGATCAAGAGACGTTCACGAAAGGGAGGAGTCATAATAAATATCGGTTCCATCGAGGCGCTTTTGCCCTTCAAAAGGGATCTTGTGCACTATAGCGTTACAAAGGCGGGCGTTATAGCGATGACAAGAGCCCTCGCAAAGGAACATGGAAATGCCTTCAGGGTAAATGCCATAGTTCCTGGTGGAATAGTTACGCCTGGAACTAAGAATGTTGCAAAGGGAATCCTGAAATTCGATCTCGGCATCGTGAAATCTGGAGTTGAATTCAAAACAAGATTGCCTATCGGCAGGTTCGGCAATCCAGATGAAGTCGCCCTGATGGCTCTGGTTCTTGCAAGCGATCTGGCAACATACGTGAATGGTGCTCTGATACCCGTTGATGGGGGCTTCTTATCATCATAGAGTAAAAATCGTGGGTTTGCTGCTCCGTAGTCCTTAATGTCACATGGAATACTTGAAGGGCTGATTTTATTTTCCTTGCTTTGTTCAACCAGTGCTTTCAGCTTAATCCAGGTCAAGTTGGACATGCTTTGGCAAGATGCATCTGGATAGATCCACTGAGGAAGCAGAGCAAACGTTCCATGGCACGGTATCCGTTTTGGGCAAGGCATGGAATTGAAGAAGTATTATAAATTTGATTATCGGCATTCCGTCCATGGTAGACAAGATCCATTGCGCCCACATTCTCGTGAAGACAGAGCAGGAGGCGAGAGCAGCTTTGGACCGACTTAAGAAAGGTGAAAAGTTCGCAAACGTAGCGCGCGAGGTCTCAATTTGCCCCTCTGGAAAGCGCGGCGGAGACCTAGGAATATTCGGAAGGGGGAAGATGGTAAGGGAATTCGAAACAGCTGCTTTCGCTCTCCAGAAGGGCGAGATCTCGCCAGTTGTGAAGACGAAGTTCGGGTACCACATAATCAAGAGGCTGGAGTAGTTAATAGCAATTGAACTGAAAGTTTGAAACGAAAAGCATATTGGCAAGAACTGATGGAGTAGAGGAGGCGACGATGAAGAAGAATTACCAGATCGAATGGTGACATCAAGGCATTTGACTGAGTCGCTTAAGCTTGCCATTCGTTAGGCGTGGGACGAATCTAGCGCCTAGTATGGAGCTGCTCCGAATCTTTTTCAAATGCGTTTATTAGAGCGGTCCTTTGTAATCCTTGGTAGCGGGGCAGCTCACACATCTTTTCTCTCTGAAGCTCCCACATGTCCTGCAGTCCACATTGCATGGTGCAGTTATCCTGTCTTTGTGCGCCAGGTTCTCCCTTACTTGCAGGAAGGGCGTATAGTAGATCCTACCTATTGGATAAAACTCAGACCTTCGTATCCCTTGGGCGCTCCTCAACGAGCACTTCTCAAGAGAGATGCTTTCTAAGGTCTCGCGGTTCTCGGCCAGGACAAGGGCGATGAGGTTATAGCCGCCGAGGGTGGAGAAGATCTGCACAACTCGAGGGCAGTCCTTGAAGCGCTGTAGGATCTCACGCATGGCTTCAGTGCTCTCTATCTCGAGAAGGACCAGAGCAGCAAAGATTCCCAGCTTCTCAACATTGAGCAACGCCGATACCTTCATGATATCCTGCTCGACCATCTTCTTCATCCTTTTCTTCACTCCCACCCCTGTCAACCCAGCTTCCTTTCCGAGTTTTTCAAATGTCGTCCGACCATCGACCAAAAGCTGCGAGATGATCTTTCGATCTACCTGGTCCATCTAAATCGAGTTTATTTTTTGAACAATAAGGATATATATTGTTTGCCTTTTAAATTGTCTAGGTGCAAATAATGAAGGTTATCGTGCCGATCGAGCGTGATGAGGGATTGAAATCGGTTGTCGCGAGCCATTTTGGACGGGCGCCTTACTTCGCGGTCGTCGAGCTAAAAGATGATGGCAGCTTTGATTCAATGAAAGTGATCGAGAACATTGGCGAACATTTGGGAGGGCGCGTGTCGGTGGAAGAGTTCATCGGGAAATTAAAGCCGGATGCACTTTTAGTTAAGGGTATGGGGCCGAGGGGCCTTGACGCTTTCCAGAGGCAGGGAGTGGCCGTCTTCACTGGCACCCTTGATACGGTTGAGGGAGCGGTGCAATCCTATGTCAAAGGCCAGTTGAGAGGATTGACAGAGCCTTGTAGAGAGGCGCGCCACCGCTTCTGATGGGCAGAAGCAGGTTCTCAAGGACATTGGGAGATCGAGGAAGGCATGGGGCCAGAATAGGAATAAGGGGAAAAAATTTGCAAGCCCATGCCATTCCAAAAATGATGGGGGCAAAATGATGGAAAAAGCCTGCGATGGTGAATGCGACACCTGCAGCAAAGCTGAAACTTGTACTGACGAGAAGAAGCAGGAATATGAGCAGAAGAAGCTCCTCGAGAAGCAGAAGGCACTTCTAAAGGTCAGGATGGGCCAGATCAAGCACAAGATAGCGATCGTGAGTGGCAAGGGAGGTGTTGGCAAGAGTACTGTGACCGCAAACTTGGCTGTGGCTCTGGCCCAGCACGAATACAAGGTCGGAGTTCTCGATGCAGATATCTACGGGCCCAGCATACCAAAGATGCTAGGCATGAGGGGGGAGCAGCTAAGGGCAGGTCCGCCAGGCGCTTTCCCAGCAGTAGGTCCTTTCGATATCAGGGTCGTCTCAATGGACTTTTTGCTCTCTGGCGATGATACGCCAGTAATCTGGCGCGGCCCTCTCGTTACGGGGGCGATAAGGCAGTTCCTTTCAGAGTTCGTATGGGGCCAGCTGGACTTTCTACTCATAGACCTTCCTCCTGGAACGGGCGATGCCCCGCTCAGTGTCATGCAGTTCATACCTGAGATGGATGGTGCTCTGATCGTCACGATGCCCTCACAGATCTCCCAGATCGTCGTGAGGAAGGCTGTAACGTTCGCGCGCCAGCTCAAAATTCCCATCATAGGGATAATCGAGAACATGAGTGGTTTCGTTTGTCCGAAATGTGGTTTTCAGGTTGATATTTTCAGAAGCGGTGGAGGCCTTGCGATCGCAAATGATCTGTCCGTTCCATTCCTTGGCACGATTCCCCTCGACCCAGCTATTTGCGACTCTTCAGATGATGGCATCTCCTTCGCCATGAAGGACCCGAACTCAAAGGCTGCAAAGGCCTTCGCTGCGATCGTCGCCAAGATCGAGGAGTTCGTGAACTCGAAGGAACCAAAAGTGAAGCCCCATGAAGGCTGATGAGAAGGCCATTGGGAAGATTGAGAGAAATGGATCTCTTGTGAAAAGTGAAAACATAGCTGAAACAAGCTCCGAAGGAAATGGCAAAGGGGGTAATGGCGTGCTTGTCTCCGTCGCTAGCGGCAAGGGAGGAACTGGAAAGACGACCGTGGCTGTCAACATGGCCCTCTCAATTGAAGGGAGTGTACAGCTTCTGGACTGTGATGTGGAGGAGCCAAACGACTACATCTTCCTGAATCCGCTGATCGATGAAGTAAGACCTGTCTGCGTGCCTGTACCCAAGATAGATGAGAAATTGTGCGATTACTGCGGCAAATGTGCAAAGTTTTGCGCCTTCAATGCTATAGCCATTGTGGGAAGGCGAGCAATGGTCTTCCAAGAAATCTGCCACAGCTGCGGCGGATGCTTACTTGTTTGCCCTAGGAAGGCCATAACTGAGCAGGACAAAATTGTGGGCGAGGTCAGAGCTGGAAAGGCAAGGCACATCGAATTCGTTTATGGTATGTTGAATGTGGGGGAACCGATGCCTGGGCCTGTAATAAGGGAGGTTAAGAAAGAGATCAAAAGAAATAGAAATGTCATAATCGACTCCCCTCCTGGAACTTCATGCCCCGTGGTCGAATCTGTGTATGGCAGCGACTACTGCCTTCTCGTGACCGAACCTACACCTTTCGGGCTTCATGATCTGAAGCTCATGGTTCAGACCTTGAAGGAGCTTGGTCTTCGGTTTGGAGTCGTCATAAACCGGGCCGGATTTGGAGATAAAAAGGTTTACGAGTACTGCAGAATTGAGCACATCCCCATACTTCTTGAGATTCCATTCGAAAGAAGGATAGCGGAGCTTTACTCGCGTGGGGTGCCATTCGTTTGCGAGATGCCGGAGTGGAAGGAAAGTTTCCGTTCGCTTTTCGCAAGCGTGAAGGAAGTCATTGAAAAATGAAGCAGATAGCCATCGTAAGTGGAAAGGGTGGCACAGGTAAGACTTCGCTTGCCGCTTCTTTCGCAGCATTGGCTGGGAAAGCTGTTGTAGCTGACTGCGATGTTGACGCTGCAACCCTTCACCTTCTCTTGGACCCAAAGGTGGTGTCGAAGCAGGAGTTCAAGGGATCAAAACTTGCTGCAATAGAAGAGGGAAAATGCGCTAGATGCAGGACATGCGAAAAAGCTTGCAGGTATCATGCGATATGTAATTTGGAGGTCAATCCTGTCCTTTGTGAAGGTTGTGGGGTATGCGCCTACGTTTGCCCAGCAGGGGCCATACAGCTCGAAGAGAGAGCTTCAGGCTATGCATATATCTCCGAAACGAGATACGGGCCGATGTCCCATGCAAGGCTCCAAGCGGCCCAGGCTAATTCGGGGAAACTGGTGGCCCTCGTAAGGCGCAATGCCGATCTGTTGGCAAAAAGATGGGGTCTTGATATAGTTCTCATAGATGGCCCACCTGGCATAGGGTGCCCCGTCATCGCATCACTGACAGGCGTTGATCTAATCGTGGCTGTCACGGAACCGACCTTCTCCGGCTTTCATGACTTGGACAGAGTGCTAGATCTCGCGCGCCATTTCGGCATCGAATCATCGGTTGTAATCAACATGTACGACATAAATGTGGAGAACACTGAAAGCATAATCGAATCCTGCAGAAAGAGCGGTGTTAGGGTCATAGCAAAAATCCCCTTCGACCCGACCGTCACAGAATCGATGGTTGCGGGGAAAGCCGTTGTTGAGCACTCGCCAGATTGTGCAGCATCCATGGAGATTCGAAGGGCTTGGCAAGCGATCATGAGCACTTTAAGGATCGATGAAGATTCTTAGCCAGAGAACATCAACTTAGCGGCATACTTTGTACAGCGCAGCGATTCCATTCTCATATTGTTTCAATCTTCCGCTCTCGTTGGTAGTTTTCTCATATAGTACTTATCTCCCTCATATCTAAGCTCCACAATCTTTCCTTCCATCAATAACTTATCCAAGACCCCCAAGTCTGTATTGTTTTTCGAAAGAAGTTCCTTGACAGCTTCGCTTCTCATCGGATGAACTGAAGTTATGCTGAGCAGATCATCTTCTGCATTCCCCGTGGAGGCGAATGCGTTTCCCTCATAACCTGTCAGGCACTCGACCTTTCCATCTAGCTTCTCTGAGAATATTTGGAAAGCTGCGTTCACTACCTCTTCGCTTGCCGGTTTAACCCATTTTTCAGTCGGGGGTCTGGTTGGAATTGCAACGTAAGCCATGTCCAACCTCTTTAAACTTGAAAGGAAATCTGCTATCTTTTTGAGCTCATTCCCGTAGAAAAAGCCGTCCACAAGCATTGTCTCGCTGATAATAGTTCCTTTAAAGTCATCTGCGAACTTTAACATTCCTTCCAGTATTGCTTTTAATTCTAAATTTTTATGAGGCCTGTCTATCCTCTTCCACAAATCTTGGCTTATGGCATCAAGCTTCAATGAGACCAAGTCCGCACCCATCAAGTTCTCCCTAACGTCATCTCGCCATAAAAGAGAGGCATTCGTCAAAACAGCTATTGGAATCCCGATCGGTTTCAAGTAAGAGATCTCATCTCCAAGGTTGAGATCCAAGGTCGGTTCCCCATCTGGAACAAATGTTAGGTAATCGACCGTGTAGCCTCTTTGCAAAGCTTCGCCAACTTTCTTTTTCACCTCTGCGCAAATGGCTTCCGGCTCATAGAAAGCTTGCCTTTCGGTCATGAGGGTTGTTGTCTTGCCCAATTGGCAGTAAATACAGGAATATGTGCAGTGTTTTACTGGTATATTGTTTATTCCCAAGCTTTTACCTAGACGCCTTGAGGGTATAGGGCCAAAAGCAAAATTTTCCATGTCTTACAGATCCTAGAATAGAGCGTTTAAGGTATCTATTAATATCTTTACAGGCCAGACTATCAAATCTTTCCCCTTATCACTATGTGGATGAAAATATAGACATGTTCCGGAAGTTTAACACTTGCTTCAGCTGACTTATTTGTAACTGTAAGGCTTTGGGCTATGATGCTCGATGAGACTAAGAGCCCTAAACCGAAGCAGGTCGAAAGGGAACATTGGCTGTTGGAGCAACACCATGCCGTTCATGTCGGCTCTTCCCCTGGGTGCTGAAAAAACAACGGCGCAGGGATCTTGCATAAAAGCAATGAGTACATATAAATAAGCTAGGCGAGATGCCATTAGTTTGAAATGGTGCTGATTTGAAAGACAAATATTTGGAAAGATCGAAATTTTTCAAATTGGAGGTCGAAGCCAAACTTATCAATGGTACCAAGACAGGAATAAAGATTAGGAATTTTCCTCAGATCGTGACCGACACGATGCCCGAGTTCGGTGGTGGAGATGCGGGGCCATGCCCTGTGGAGCTGATGCTTGCTTCCTTGGCAGGTTGTGTGGTTGAAACAGCCATCTACATAGCCAAAAGGGCGCGGATAAGAATTGGCGATGTGAGGGCTGAAACGAGGGCTTTGGTTGCAAAGGATGGTGAAGCCTACGCCCTTGAGAATGTGGAGACCACATTGAAAGTTCAAGTATTAAGCCCAGGTAATCAAGAAAGAGCAAGGGAATGCCTCGGGTTACTCGAAAAATACTGCATCGTCACCAAAATTTTGGCAAAATCAGTACCGATCGCCCTATCTTTGATTGTAACAAATGAAAAGCCTGGAGTTTAGGGAGCCATAAAGATCTGCAAATATTTTAGAAGCTGTTTCAGGAAGATCCAGCAGACCGATTTACAATCCATCCCCATCTTTCGTAGACTTTCTTGCTTTCATCGGATCGCAAGAATGCTATGAAGCTCTGCATGGATTTGATGTCTGGGCATGATTTCGTTATTGCCACATTTGTGCTACGAAAAACTTCAAGATCTTTAGGAAGTTCGATCATCTCGCAGTAAGCAGGCCATACTATTCCATACACATTCCAAACTATTCCCGCATCTATCCTGCCCTCGCTCCTGCGCCACCGGCGAAGTGTATCGAGGCATCCAACGCCATATTCGACGATCTTGCTTCGAATCTTGTCTGTGAGCATTGCTTTGCTCGAAACGTCGTCCCACAAGCCACGTTGGCAGGCTCCTCTGCAGACCAGCATCTTGATGTCTTTATCGGCAAGATCCTGGAGCGTCCTTATCCCTTGAGGATTACCCTTCCTGACCATGATCATTGATCGCCTGTAACCCACGGTCGCCCTGGTTTCCCTCAGGATCAAACCTTCCGCCTCGATGTCGTCCATCATGTATTCAGCACCAACGCATACCAGATCTCCCTCTCCAGCCCTTACTCTTGGAAGCCATGTCGATGGCTCTCCTGCCACAATATCGAATTTAACATGGTACCTTTCTTCGAATATCCTCGCAGCTCCGTGAAGAGGTATGGCTGGCAAGCCGGTTGAGAAAATCTTGAATGTCTTCCTGCTTTGGGGCATCGTTGGCATACTTTGATAACCACCTTCCTTGGGGAAATGTTGCAATTTATTTTTATAGCTTTTCCTAGAGCAGGAATTTTACACCTTCATGCAAAATGGCGCAGTGCGTTGCAACATTGAAAGAAAGACCATATAAGCTATCTAACATTTCGGCAACATATTGTTCTTTAGACCTTATAGGAGGTCGTGGCCATAGGGGCAGAAAACCTCCAGTCCCAGCAGTTTGGATGCCCCTTTGCCAGTAACCCCGTAAATGATCGGTTTGATGCCATAAGCTATGCATGATTCCAAAATTGCAGGTAAGGTTCCATTGGTTGCAGCGCTTCCAGTTATGTAAGCAACATCCGCCTTCCTCAGAACTTCGGTGTTAAGTGCCCCATCGAGTATCTCGATTCCGAATTTTACTTTGCCAACATTCAGGGGGTCCAAGTCCGTCACGTAAAGCCTCTCCGGTCCCAAGACCTTTGCCAGGGCTTTCACATGGCCTGGTTGGTAGCCAACGTGGGCTACCCTTGCGCTTCCAAACCTTGAAAGGATTTGTTTGGCCAACTCATCGCCGCAAGCCTCCGGCTCTCCCTGCCAGCAGTGGATCGTTCCCTTGATCAAATTCAGTTTGTGAAGTACTGCATTCAGGGTTGCGAAGAATATTGCCTTCTCCCAATTCGTTCCGTGAACGAAGCCCAGTACATCCCCAACTGGTCCCTCAAACTCCTTCGGGGAAGTCGTGAAGGCATGTCCATAGTGGCCGTCGATCTCAGCTTGCAATATCACCTCCTCTCCTCTTGCTGCAAGGTACTCGCCCGAAGGGAGTTTCAAGCGCTCACCAGCCAGGACTGTGCATGTTACCTTGGAGTTCAGAAGGTTGTTGTCTTTTACGATCCTTGAAAACTCCTTGCTCAGCTTGTCGTACACTTCACTTGCACACCTTTCCGATCCAGATCAAGGCACAGGTTATTATGGCTTTTAGCAGAGCGACAAAACCGTCTTTCAAGCCTTCCAGATGCAACTTACTTAGCGTCTTTTTCTTTCTATGAAGATCCATGCTGCTTCTGCTATTGCAGCAATTGCCGCAACAGATGCTACCAACTGGTAAATGGTCAGCTGATTCTCCAAGTTTCCAATCTCCGCCCTGAGTGCTCTAGTGCTTCTCCAAGCCCTCAAACCCTCGAAAAGCTGGTGCGCGTTGTACCTGAACATCTGTGTCAGATTCCCCGTCCCGGGCACAGCTCCTGGAAAGTTCGTTATGACCACATGCTCAGCTCCGACTTGGGAGGCGATTCCCTCGCCAAACTCAACGCTGATCTGGAGGTTGTCGATGATGAGGGCAACACCCTCCCTCTGTGCCGTCTCGACAAGAGAAGCTATGTCAGCAGCTGACAAAGTCTCCGGTGGATTGAAAGTAGCTACTACATCGAAGCCTAACCACTTGACGAAAGGTTCAAGCCACTTCATGCAGATGACCTTCGTGCCACTTACCCCAAGTGTCTGGGCCTCCTCAATCATCTCATTTGAAACAGCATCTATGTCTGCAAGCATCTTGTCCATCTTCTCCTCCAAATCGATTGAAAGAGCTATGCTGAGGTTTCCTCCGACCAATTTCACGCAGCGCCTTGCCCCTTCGGGCGTATTGTAGTCGCCCGGAACCTTTACGAGGATGAGGTCCTTATTGCCTGCAGCCTCGATCAAGCCCTGCAGCCAGAACTCCCCCGGCATCGAGTGGTAGAAGAGGAGCTTTGCCTTACTGACCGCGTAGATGTCGCTTGGCTTCATGTCGTAGTCAGCTGGGCAAAGACTAGGGCGAACCAAAACTACGATGTCAGCTCTGCCTTGCAGAAACTCCTCGACGATAGACCCCAAAACGTTTGTCGTGCACACTATCATTGGCTTCTCTGATGGTCCGTTGGCCTCGACTGATGCGAAAAGCACCATTACGAGCATGCATGATACAAAGATGCAGCTCAAGAGCCCAAATTTACTTCTCAATTTTGTTCCTTCACCTCCCTTCTCTTCCTCTTGGGCGACAGGAGGACCGACATAGCGAATATCAATGTCGAAACCAATACTATGCATGATCCAACGGGAATATCGAAGGCGAGAGATGTTATCAAGCCTGAAACGCATGTGATAGCACCCACGATAGGTGAGACAATAATGATCTTCCTCATCTCTTGCAGGAACTGGAGTACTGTCGAGGCTGTATTGAAGAGAAGGGCGAAGATTAGAAGGCCACCAACAAGTTTTAGAGAGAAAGTTATTACGATTCCAATTAGGAATATGATGAAATAAACGAAAGGTCTCGTGTTTATCCCATCGGCCTCAGCGAGCCTTCTGTCGAACATGATTGCGAAGAGCTCCTTCCAAAAGAAACCGATCAGAGTTGGCGTTGCAGTGCACAGGATAGCCATGAACAAGATATCTTTGTTAGACATCGATATCACGCTTCCCCAGAGTACGCTTGCCACCTCGCTGCTTAGGCCAACCTGTGGAGACAAAGTCAGGAAGATGAAGGCGAGAGACATGTTGAGGGGGAAGGCTATGCTTGTTATTGTGTCTTGACTCAACCTTGCCTTGTCTGCGACAGGACCGATAAGCAAGGCTGTAACTGCAGAGAAGAGAAAAGAAGTTAAGAGAGGATTCGAGGAGATGGCAACGCCGAGAGCAGCACCGGCGAAGGCGCCATGCGACATGGAGTAGCCTATAGAGGACAGCCTCATCCTAACAACGAAGACACCGATCAAGCCCGTGAGAAAACCGGTGAGCACGCATCCTATTAGGGCCCTTTGTATGATGGCGAGTTCAAGCCAGATCATTGAACGGCCTCCAATTTATGAAGACTTGTGTATCCTTCTAGGATGGCCAATGCTCTCTCTGGAATTTCATCTGCAACGATTCTTCCGCTATTCATGACCACTACTCTCCGGCACTCACTTGGTATCTGGCGGACATCGTGCGTCACTACTATGGTTGTCATCTTACGCTCCTCGTGAAGACGACCAATATGGGCAGGGACCTCCTGGCGAGACTTGGGATCAAGGTTGCTGAAGGGTTCATCCAGCAGGAGTACTTTGGGTTCTTTTGCCAGAGCTCTGGAGATCATGACCTTCTGCTGTTGTCCGCCTGATAGCTTTCCAACAGGCCTGTCGGCCAGATCTTCAATGCCTAGAGACTTCATCGCTTCAATAGCTTTTTCGAAATCCACTTCTTCAGGTCTCCTTAGAACCCCGATCTTTCCATAGCGACCCATCATCACTACATCCAGGGCTGTAAAGGGCTCCAAAGAACCAACCATGAAATCTTGTGGAACATACCCTATCTCTCGCCTGACAGTGCTGCCGCACTTGCTCACTTCAAGCCCAAATACGAAAACCTTGCCCTTGGAAACGGGCTGCAAGCCATTTATCGTTTCAAGCAGAGTTGTCTTCCCAGCTGCATTAGGGCCGACCACGTAAACGAGTTCGTTCCGATGCAGAGTCAGGGTCACATCTCTGATGGCAGGTCTCCTTTCTCCCTCGTATGTTGTGGAAACGTTCTCGACTCTTATAGCTGTGCTTGTGCAGCATTCCATTTTGCGTTCGCTCTTTATCGATCCTCGCAATTCCGCCATGAACAAGAGTGTTACGAAAAATAAGAAACGTAACACATTTTATAAATGTTTCTATGTCCGAATCTCTTCAGATGTAAACGATGCATTTACTTGCTTTTTGCGGCTTCAGCATAATTCAATTATCAATACAATTGCTTCGCGCTAAAGGACCTTGTACAGTGGATGATTTCTAGTCAAGGGCTTGATCCCTCTGACCAAAGAATCATATGCCACCATAGCGTCTGTCAACGCACATGCTGTGAATATATCTGAAGCCCTGTCTATCGTGCCATAGATGATGAAGTTGGCACCCATGCACTGTGCCAATGTGCTCGCTGCTGCTCTTCCGAGTTTCTTCGAGTACCACCCGTATTCCTCCGCTTTTCTCCAGCGTCCGATCACGCCGATTGGGGCTGTGCCAGTTGGCAGGCCAAGCTCGCTTTTCAGCGCTCGGATGGCGCCAGCAGCTAATCCAACACTCGGCAGGTCCAATACTGAAGTGAGTATTAGCGGTTTCTCAATGCCAGCCCTAGAGGCTGCTTCGAGGAGGCCCACCTTGCTTGGAGTTCCAATGAGCTGCTGACGCATCCCCTCGATCCATGGATTTCGAGGGTTAAAGGATTGGACTATCGCAGCCTTAATGCCAGATTCCCTTAAGCCTGCAAGCTCCTCCTCAGTTGCTGTGTAGTTAAGAGAGTTGTAGATGGATCTATCCGCGAGCCCTACCTGCGCAGCGTACTGAGCTGCCCCCAAACGGATTGCAGAATTGGGGCCATTTATGAGAATTGGGGCGTTCGTGGCTTCAGATGCGAAATTTATGTAGTTTTCCAAAGCTTCTAGGGATTCGCCCACGACATCCAACATGTGCGGATTTCCGGTCTTCTGAGACAAACTATCTTGCCTTTCGATCAGACGCTTGGCCTTCGCCTTATCGAACAAACCTCTCTTATGGTCTGCAACGATCTTGTGTCCACGATGAAAGATGCTGCCAATCAATACTGTAGGCAGTTGGCCTGGCTGTCCACCAACTTCGACGGAGCCTATCCTGAAGATCACCTGCTCCTTCTCAAATATAAACATGGTAATTCAACCTCTAGCTAGATGTCGATAACATCGCCTGCGCGAAGAGGCTTGCACTTTTTCCCAAAAGCTTTCGCGAACTTTAGTATTGCCCTGCTACCCGAGCAGTGGCAGGGGGCGATCAACCTTGGGCTTCTACCCATCAACTCGAGGGTGGTCTTTGCAATTCGATCTTCGCTAGCCTTTGAGAGGTGGAAACCACCAACGATTGCGTACACCTCCTGTTTTGAAGTTAAAATTTCTGCATGTCTAATAGTGTTCACGATCCCGGAGTGGGCGCAACCTGTTATAATAACGAGCCCCTTCTCGAAGTCAAGTATGAGTGCTTGGTCGTCGAGTAACTTGTCCTCCACGAACTTTTCATTCTCTACAGTCCAGAAGCCCTCCGACTTCTCGAAGTCCGTTTCACGAACAATTTCTCCGCTCGTGGTGATGCCATCAGCTATCCGAACAGGGTTTGAGGCAATTACGGGTATGCCTCCATTCGTTTTTATCTCTGACAAACCAAAGGATGAGCCCACAGCCTTGATTATTGGGCTTATGACAAACTTTGGATCGAATGCCTTTGGGTGAACTATTACTGGAATGGATTTTCCAATCATTTTAAGAGAATTGAGCAAACCGCCAATGTGGTCGTAGTGGCCATGGCTTATGAATATGGCGTCAACTTTGCGTAGATCGATGCCCATTGCTCCTACGTTATGGGCAATTGCCTCTGGCGTCGGACCTGTGTCGACGAGAACAGATGCTATACTATCATCCAATCTTGCCTCAACAAGGAGTGAAAGGCCATGTCTCGACAGTAACCCTTTCAAACCTGCTGAGTCATTGACGAGAGCCCTTATTCTTAGTTTACTTATCATTTAATAGTAACACCAAGTAACAATTTCCAAACTGCTAAAGGTCGTTTGTCTTGCACTGGTTTTCGATTTTTGACTCATTTGCTTAACAAGTCCTGGTCGTGACAACGCCACCGATTGAAATGCATGCTAGCACCATTTTGTTCAATTGCACAAAGCTTCTTATGTCTTTTGCTAGGTCCGATCTTTTATAGTTTTGGAGCTTGAAATTTCTGATCCAGTCCAAGCTGCTAGCGTCGCCAGAAATGGAATCGTATAGTATGACCAGCCACTATACGAAGATGCCCAGCCACTATCCAGGTTGGAAATCCTTTTCGATCTTCTTCCAGATTTCCAAGAAAGTCTCGTGGCAAGATTCGAGCACAGGTGATGGGAAATATACCTTTGCATAACCATCGCCCGCTGTGACCAAAAATCGATTTTCAACAAGTATCTGGAGGTGGTGCCTGATCGTCTTGTAATCCAATCCAAGCGTTTGTGCAAGCTGGTTTGCGTTCTGTGGATTCTTTTCAAGGGAGTGGATTATCCTTGCCCTGGTTGGCCCTCCCCGTGTTCCGACCAGAAGCCACCAAAGAAGGCGCTGTACAACTTCCAACCTGTTCGCGCTACCTTGTGCTTGCTCTGAGCAGAGCAGCAAGGCCTATTAGCTCAACAAGACTGAGGATTGGTCTCATTTCCTGCGTTCTGACGCCCACTTCGCAAAGCTCTGTGGTGGCGAACAGGAATGCCGAAAAGGCGGATTGAAGTGTAAGCAGGATGGAGAAGATGAGCAAGCTTGCCGTAAAGCTAGACCTGATCTTCCTATGGCTTCTAAGGTAGATGGCCATCAAACAGAGAAGAATAACAACATTGATTATCTCGATGATTACCGCAAGGTTTAATCCTTCAGGCATCGTTTTCTACCGCCTTTCTCGAAAGGCTAAGCAGGTCTTATTGTTTTCGCTTCTCAGAAGATTGCACGAACCTAAGCGAATGTATGCTAAAATTCCAAAAAGAGTAATATTAAATCATTTGGCAGCTTGTTAGCTGGATTTAACGATTTAAAAAAGCGGTGCCTTCTTCCTTAATATGGAGAGGGGATCTTTCAAAGCTCACCTTCTCTTGGGGAATAGAACCACGCTTCGCTTGATTCACCTTCTGGTTTGAAGAACCATGAAGATAAGAAAGGACATGCTTATGGCGAATATGGTGCTCGGCAGCCTTAGGAAGCTTTAGCTCATCAGCAGAAAATCGATGCAAAAGAGTGCGCATGCCAGTTATGCAGCTTACAACTTCTTTACCAAAAGGTCCTCAGGTTGGAAAGAGTTGTTTGAGGGAGAAAGAAGAAAAATGGAAAGGCAGCCAACAGCTTTAGGGATAGAAGGACATAAGTCGCTTACATTGAAAGTGGTTACAAGGATGCAAAGTACTGTAACGGATGCAAAAAATTAGGAGCCTAGCTTCAGCAGTGGTGAGCATCTCGCGATTTTCACAAAGGGACTGGGACATTTGGAAGGAAAGTGGTTTCGCCTTGAATGTCAGTCATTCTTATGTTTGACAAGCTCGATGGCTTTCGCGACAGGCAGGCCTGGCTTTACCGTAACCACCTGAACGTTATGTTGCTCAAGGAGGCCTGACGCACCCGGACCTAGCTCTCCAGATACGACCATGCTCACGCCATGTTCTATGAGTTTATTGACTACGATCGGACCTGCTCCATACTTGTACGATATGGTTGGATTTCTAAGAACTTCCACAGCCTTAACTTTGCCATCTTCGATGTCTATGATGGTGAAGGTGTTTGCCCGACCGAAGACATCAGACACAGTATCTTCCAAACCCATTTCTCCCTTCGTGGGCACAGCTATCCTAAGCCTCCTCGTGCTCACTCACGACCACCCCCACGATTTAGTGAGAGGAGCTTCCCTTGAGTTCCCCAAGTCTTCTTTTTATCTGCTCCAGTTGCTGCTGCAGCCCTTTCATCTGCTCTTCCAAGAGCGCTATCTCTTGCTCTCTCGACATCGGCACAGGAGCCGACGGCATGGCTACAGGCGCTTGTGGAAATGGTGCCGCCTGCCTTCCCCACATTCCCCTGCCCATACCCATGCCCATGCCCATTCCGCGGCCACGCCCCATGCCTCTGCCCATTCCCATTCCTGCAGGACCTGGAGCGGTTGCCTCGTTCAGCTGACCATTCTTGAAGCGTTCGACAGCTTCTTTGACTGTGCCGAGGGCACCAACATAGACCCTTATCCCTGCGGAGGAGAGCACTTGGTAAGCGTTTGGGCCCACGCTACCGGTTATGACGGCCACGACGCCCTTTTCAGCTACATCTTGCGCCGCCTGGATGCCGGCACCGCTCATCGCGCCTGCACTGGAGTTGGGGATAGACTCAAAGTCCATCGTTTCGGTATCGACGATTACGAAGCATCGGCACCTGCCGAACCTTGGATCAACCTGGGCGTTTATGTCAGGATCTGTGGCAGAAACAGCTACTTTCAAGTCTTTTCGCCTACTTTGAGTTCATCCAACCGTTTCTTGACGCGGGTTAGTTCCTCCTCCAGAAATTTTGCCTCCTCCTCCAACATCGCGATCTCGTCCTCCTTTGACATCGAGTAAGCCATTGGACTGTAGTAAGGAGTTACTGGACCATACATGCCTGTCCACCACCATCTTGGTAGCCAGGGAAACCATCTGCACCTGCCTATGCCCCAGTATGGATATGCGTAAGGACCTTGGAACCAACCCCATGGACCCATGCCATATGGCAACCCGCTTCACCTCCTTCTATTTTCCTTCTAGGATCTTCTTCAGCTCCTCGATCCTGGCTTCCACTCCCTTGACCTCCTCGTCCAGCTCCCTCCTGTATTCCTCGAGCGATGCAAGCTCCTCTTCAGGTGAAGGAGCTACGTAGGGAGGGGAAGGATAAGCGTAGGGCACAGAGGAATTGTATTGGTAGTATGGTTGTGATCCTTGCTGAGTTGCCGGCCTCTTCTGCACAGCCTCTAACCTTCTCCTCGTAGCTTCCAGCTGCGCTTCGATGGCTTT
>Ga0123519_10001738_pt1 | contig 37230 bp, 30 predicted proteins | sample YelNatPaOPRAMG02_FD_87396 | JGI IMG/M metagenome (GOLD analysis project Ga0123519, IMG submission 87396) | Hot spring microbial communities from Yellowstone National Park - Yellowstone National Park OP-RAMG-02 (version 2) | ecosystem: Environmental > Aquatic > Thermal springs > Hot (42-90C) ... | reverse complement strand
AGCGTCAGTCCCCAGCGCTCCAGCACCAGCCAGACGCGCCGTGGCCCGCCCAGCACAGCATGCAACTGCTCGTCCGTGCCCAGCCATGGCGATCCCACCCACCGATCCACGATCTCCCCCTCTCTATCCATCAGGCGATAGGCGTAGCCGGCACCCTGCATCGCATAGTAATCGTTGCGACCCAGGTAGAACGCAGCGGCTGCCGGTGTACCGGTGAGTATAACATCATCCGCCTGCCAATTGGCGCGCACATAGGCAAAGGCGGCGTCGTAATCATTGCCGCGGCGTGCCACCAATGCGGCGTCCGCCGGCCAATATCCCGCTGCGATGACGGCACAAGCTGCCAGGGCAGCCGGCATCCCCGTGCCTTGCAGCGGTGTAGCACGTTTTAACACTCCTGCCAAAGCACTTGCCAGGTGCACCAGCCCATCCGCAGCCAAGAGCGCCAGTAGGGGTAAGAGTATAAAGTAGTAGCGATCATCGCGCCGCTGCGGCGCCACCAGCAATCCCATCTCCAGCACACTGACACCGATCAGCCACGCCAAAAAGAGGACAGCACTCTCGCGCTCACTTATCGCGCGGTGCAGCTGGTTGCGCAGTGCCACTACAACGCTCACCACAGCCAAGATAGATAGCCAGACATTCTCAGGCGCGCCAAAGAAGGCAGCTGCCGCCGGCCAGCCAGCTGCCGCATCCTCCGGCCAGGCCGCATAAATGGTCAGTACTTGGGCAACACCACCAACGATGCTGGATGCTGTGCCTTCCAATGGTGCGATGCTGTTTGGTTGCCCCAACCGTTTGACCAGCATTGCCACCAGTACCACACCCGCCCACACGGGCAGCTCCGGCAAGAATGCACACAATCCCCTACGGCGTGCTTGTTGCCACAGGAGCAACCCTATGCCGGTTACCAATGGCACAACCAGTGCCAACGCGACGAAGTGGGTCAGCGCAGCAGCTAACAGAGCTGCCGTAGTCAGCAAACGCCATCGGCGGCTATCCCGTACGGCACCGTTGAGGGCGGCATCGCTCGCCAACAGCACCCACACCAGCAACAAGCTGTACATACGCGCCCGCCCGCCCCACAGGATGGCGTCCGGAGCAAATGCCAGCATGGCCGCAGCAATCAATCCAGTAGCTACGCCCAGCCGGCGCCAACCCCAATACCACACGAGCAGGATGCTCGCCAGGCTGGCCAACACGCTGGCAGCACGCACGGATTCGCGGCTGAAACCGGCAAGCGCGCTCGCCACGGCACCGAGGTAGGAGAAGAGCAGCCCATGCTCGTAGAACAGGCCGGAGGGCAGAATGGGCAGTCCACGCTCCAGGATTGCGCGTACCGCCAGCAGGGTGACGAACTCGTCAGGGTAGGGTTGCACGTGCACCAAATATCGCCAACGCCACCACGCCGCTAACCCCACCACCGCAACCATTGCGGCGGCAAAGGCGAGACTTCCTTTTCCTCGTGTGTTGCTGCGTTGGTGTGTCGCGTCTTCTGTCACCGGAAAAGCAGCGGGGCGCAGGCACAAGGCATCGCTATGCCAAGCACCTCGCCCCGTCTCCTTCCAAGAATGAACCCATTATAACAAAGGGTCGGGCGGGAGGCAAAATGGAGCGGCGAGTTATCTCACCTTATCCATGTCCTTCTGCTAGGGGACAAGCGCGTTACGTGCCAAAAGGGGCTCGCTGTGCTATCATCCGTGTACAGTGCACCAAGGATAACCACGCATGCACGACCTTGCCGGAGCAATCAACCCATGAACACAGCTGCCAATCGTACGTTCGCCTATGTTTCGTCACTCCGGAGGCAGCGGAACGCCACTTGCCCTCTCATCCTGGTCACCAACGACGATGGCATTGCCTCGCCTGGGCTCCATGCTGCGGTGCGCGCCGTGGGTGACCTGGGTGATGTGGCGGTCGTAGCGCCGCGCCACCAGTTCTCCAACGCAGGGCGTTGTCATCCCCCTTCAGCACGACGCGATCGAAGCCTGGCAGAGCGCGTCACCTTACCTGCCGATTGTCCTGCCACTGTTGCCTATGCAGTCGAGGGATCGCCCGCACAGGCAGTAGCGCGCGCGTGGATCGAACTCCTGAGATGCCTGCCCGACCTGGTGATCAGCGGCATTAACTATGGCGAAAACTTAGGGTCGGGCACAACGATCTCGGGCACAGTGGGCGCCGCCATCGAAGCAGCTTGTGTTGGCATTCCTGCGCTGGCAGTCTCGCTGCAAACCCACCCCGATTTCCACTATAGCCCGTCCGACCAGGTGGATTTCCGTGCTGCCGCTCATTTCACCCATCTGTTTGCCCAAGCGGTGCTGGCAGGAGCCCTCCCCGCCGACGTGGATATCCTTAAGATCGATGTGCCTGCGGACGCCACTCCATCCACTCCCTGGCGGGTCACCCGCGTTTCGCGCCAGCCCTATTACGTGCCCGTGATCCCCCACGAGCCATTCACGCGCAATCTTGAAATCCCGGATTATCGCATCGAGATCGACCTGGAGACATTGGAACCCGACTCGGACATCTACGCACTCGTGATTGCACGTGAGGTCTCAGTCTGCCCACTGAGTATCGACATCTCCTCACGGGTGGATCGCCAGCAGCTGGCCCAGCTGCTCGCGGAGCGTATCAGCTCGCGCCAGGCGAGATGCTAACGTGGCGACCGGGGACGCCAGCGGTACAACATGCCGCCCAGCAACAACAATGCCACCAATAGAGCTGTGATCACAGTGCGCTGGGCATCCCACAGTGTCAGTAACGCGTCACCAGTGACTGGCACGGCCGGTGTCGGCGGCGTGACTGCCGGTGGTGGTAGCTCAGGCACTGCAAGCGCCGTGATCTCAGGCGTCGGTGTTAGTGGGACCACCAGGGTGGGTGGCACCGGTGTGGCACCGGGCGGCAGCGGCGTTGGGACGACAACTGTGGGAGGTGTGACCCCAGATGGCAACGTCGGCGGAGTGACCGGGGTGGTGGGTGGCACCGGTGTGGCACCGGACGGCAACGGTGATGGGGTGACAGCGGCGAGCGGCGTGACCCCAGGTGGCAACGTTGGCGGGACAATGGCGGTGGGCGCCTGTGGCGCCATGGTCACCACAGGGCCAACCAAGCTCACGCGCGTAATGTCGTACATCCCTTCGCCTGCATCCGCCCATTTCTTCCACGCGCGGATGAAGACGGTCAGCTGTGGCTGGCGTGCTGTTACACTGGTGGTGAAAACGTCCACGCGGTAAGATGGCCGGTCACGTGACTGCTCGTCCCACGGCAGCTCGATCCAGGACTCGACATCTTGCCAATTGCTCCCGCCTCGCAGATCAAAGCCAACCTGCATACGGTAGCCATAGCCGGTTTGCCGCACGTCACCCTGCGGGGTGCGCACCAGACCAGCTATGGTGAAGGTATAGACTCCACCTGGCACTACGTCAACGGTCTGGTAGATGCCCAGGTAGCGATCGGAGAGATCGGCGCCGTGGATGTGCAGTGTCTGGGAGCGAAGCACCTCACCTGTCATTGTCCGCAGAGTGTCGGGGTAGCACCAGAAGGTGGCGCCGTCGTTATGGAAGACCTCCCATTCGCTGGCAACCCCACCACGCATGAACTCACCGCTGAAGTCACCGTTGCGTATCACCTCAGCAATGGTGACACGGGGCACGATGAGTGGCGGTACGGTAGGGGTAGGTAGTGGCGTAGCAGTGGCGGTAACCGTCGGCGATACCTCTTCGGCCACGATGCCCACCTCAGCACCGACCGGCGATGCGGAAGGTGTAACCACCGGGCGCAGAGACGTCGGAGTGGCAGTGGGCGTGGCAGGCCGCGTTGCAGTGGGCGACGGGACAATGGTCAACGCGATCAGCGTGGGGGTGGCGGTACCTGGCCGCGTTGGGCTGGGCACGACGACAACAGCCGCTGGTGTTGGCGTGGGCACAACGGTACCCGTAGCAGTAACCGGGGATACCGGTGTCACGGTTTCTTCGATCGGCACAGTACCCACAATGACCAGTGGCGTGGACGTCGGACTCGGTGTGGTGGGCAACGTTGGTGTGCCCGGTGCAGAGACGATGGCTGTTGCCGACGGTGTGGTCGTCACACCAAGTAACTGGCGCAGTGCCTCGGGGGGCACGCTGCGCAGTGCGGCATAGGCGACCAGCAGAAGGATAAGGATAAGCAGGAGCAAGAGCAGCAGGACACGGACGAACAAGGGTGCACCTTTCAGGCCGGTGGATTTTGTGCTCATGGTCGTTTCTCCCATCCCGATTGTAGACCGCCACACGGGCAAAATCTTTCACCCCCGATTCAGCTCCTCCCGATACCGGCAGGAGAGAACGGCGATATAAAGGGAACTGATTCCCTTATCTATCAGTATAACACACATGTTGGGTTTATGTCAAGCAGGATGAGCGATTTTTCGAGAGGTATTAAGACGCTGGCTTGTATATGAGATGGAAGAAGTGATACAGTGTCACCAAGATGAAGACGACCGCAGCGCTTCGGTGGATGATGCGCTTCGTTTCAATGCTACCCAACGCTTGAAGAGTGTCTCTGCTGGGGGGCAAGGGCGTAGCGCTGTGGCAATCCCGCGGTGGCCAACGCTGTGAAGGAGATGAGCATCACCCAATGTTGGATGCGCTGGGAAATACTGAAACGTGGGTAGCGCGTCTGGGCAGACATCAATCGGCCTACTCGCGTGGGCGACGGTGCCATCGTCTTGTCATCCTGCCAGCGAAGTCCACCAATACGTATAACCCCCTAAACCCAAGCACGGCCGGGATAAGGATCTTGTAAAAGAGATCCACGAAGAAGACGAGTGGAAACTTGCGGGCATCCGGGCTGTAGTGGCTCAGCCAGCTGGTCGAGAAATTCTCGGGAGCATTGGGGTGGCAACGCTGGCACGTCTTCAGAAGGTTATCCCGGTAGACCTGCGACTCGGGGTCTTGGGCGCTTTTCATGTTGTGCACCCCGTGGCAGTCGTAACATACTGGCTTATTGCTGGGCAGGTCAGGCGATTGACGCTCAAAGAGGACAACCGTGGTGCCGTGGAAGTCGGCTACGTAGGTCTCGAACGAAGCTGTGTCGTGCGCGGATCCTCTTGCGTATGCACTCCGTGGCAATCAGTGCAAGTAGGCACGTCGGGGTTGCCTGCCTCGACCAAAGCTTTGCCGTGGATGCTTTCCAGGTATTCGTTGCAAATATCGAAGTGACATTTGGAGCATGTCACCGGGATCTCAATGCGCTTGGGCCGCGAGGGCGCCCGATGAGGGTCATGGCAGTCGGTGCAGATGGCTGCCGCCCAGTTGCCGGAGGCAATCTGGCGAGCGTGCACGCTGTCCAACGCCTCACGGTAGACTTGGGGATGACATGCCTCACAACTCTTGTAATGCTCCAGCTGGTAGTAACGTCGACTGGCCACCGTCGGTGAAGGATGGGGGTAGCTGGTGATGTCGGTATGACAAGCGGTGCAACGCATCCCCTTCTGGCCGTGCACCAAGGCGTCGAAGGATTCAGGATCGAGAGTCAGTGACCAAACCTCACCGGAAGGGAACTGATAAGTAATAGATGGGTTGCTATGACAGGCGAGGCAGGCAGCATTGTCCATCCCCGATTCGGGTTGCTGGGCTGCGGCCGCCCCACTCATAACAAACAGAATTGCCAGGATACCGATGAAATAGCCGATGCACCTGGGGCATCGATCCATAGGGGTCACCCTTGCACAGGTATAGCACTCTTCCGTTTGGCGAATCGCTATGGGCAAGCTACCGAGATATTTCGCAAAATACTGTACAAGATGGCTTTATTATAGCAGCTGAGAATGATGGCACCACCAGAAATTTTCCCGTGGTCTTCGAGGCTTTATGCATTTGACAATTTGGTCCCTCTACTCTATAATGAAAATGACAATCCTCGGTAGCTCAATAGGCAGAGCGGCCGGCTGTTAACCGGTTGGTTGTAGGTTCGAGTCCTACCCGAGGAGCTGGTTCCGATTAACATACTTGCACGTCCCGCTATATTGTGTTGCCTGCCCTCCTCAGCTAATATTACCAGGATCCGCAACGTCAACAGCCCCGGTTATAGGAGAGTGCCATTCCTTGTCGCTGCTTTTGATCTGGCATTGTGCGCAGAAATATCGCGTAAACTCTTTCGCACCACAGGATGCACTTGTTGCTCCCCTTTTCGTCTGCCGGACGATCTCTAGAAAATATATGCTTCTGGAGCATCCCTTTTCGATAAGCTCGTGCGAGTTGGGTGCGTGCGTCGCCATATGAGAGGGATGACCACAATGGCCACCCCTCCACCGACCAACGTCACCAGAGTGATGATAGTGCCAATCTGCACGCTTATCGGTGCATACCATAGGCGTACGTGATGTTGACCGGCCCTGATCAGGATGCTGCGCAACACCCCATTGGCGGTCACAATGGTGATAGGATGCCCGTCCACACTGGCATGCCATCCGGGGTAGTCCATCTCACTCAGCACCAACAGCCCATCAGCAACCGCCTGTACTTCCAGCTCAAGTGCCTCGGCAGAGAAAAAGGTCACCTGTGCATGCGATCCTTCCACCGGATGCGGTGGTAGATCTATTTCCAACGGGTGTTCGACCACCGCTGCTTGGCGTAGGTCAAAATCGTCTTGACTAATCCGTTGCAGAGCTGCGGCGCGATCGTGCGCTACTTCCAGCCGGTGCACCACCCAGGCGCGCGGAAAAGGGTCGGTGACAGCGTACAAGTACACCACTTTTTCCTCTTTCTGCGGTGGAACATGAGGGAACAGCCGACGCAGGCCAGGACTGTCCAGCTCGCGGTCGCTCAGCACGTAATGCACGTTGAGCAGCTGCCAGCGCCGCCATTCCGGCACAATGGCCTGGAACTCCTCCCAAGTGGCCAGGTGCAATGGGCTGTTGCCGGTGATATCATGGAATCCGTAGACCGCTGCGGCACCTGATCCCTGGGGGAGCAAACCTCCACTGGCGATGCGTACCGCTTCCGGTTGCTGCGCCAGCTGCTCTTGCAGCGCCTTGATTGCGGGGGTAGGGGCGAACCAGTCTGCAGGTGGCCTGAGATTGAAACGCCAGTTGACGGTAAACAGGTTAAAGGCAATCCAGCTGGCTAACAGCACCATGCCCCATGGCCGTGCCAGATGACGCCGCGCGCGCAATGCCAGCAGCAGCAAGCTCCCTCCCAGGACAAGCAATGCAAAGATGTGATGACGCAACACACCGGCGAACAGATCTCGCTGCTCCGTGGCTAACGAGCCAAGGACAAAGAGGAATGTGATGCCAAGCGCGGCGACAAAGACGTACCGGCTGGCCCGCTCGAAGCGTTGCAAGGCAAAGTGCCGTGCTCGCTCAAGCGGGGCCAGAAGCGCCAATGTCCCATAACCGCTTAACATCGCAGCGCATAGCACGTAGACCAAGTAAGCACGTTCCTGATGGCGCACCCAAGCAAATCCCGGCGCCAGCAGGTAGAAAAGTGCATAGAGGAAAGTGTTGCCCCCGAAGGAGAGCAGCAGTGCCAGTGCGCCCAGCACACTCCAAAAAGCGATCTGGTGTCGCGGGCGACCAATGGCCCAAGCCAGGCCGATCAGCAACAAAGGTAGGATGCCCACATATTGTGGCGACCCTCCTAAGTAGCCGGGATAGATCAGCGCGACAAACTCGTGCAAGGGCAACCCAAAGCTGGCCTCTTGGTAGCCCATAGTGGTGCGGGGGGAATGGGCCATAAGCTCGAGGGTGGGCAGCCACTGAACAGCACTGAGCATCAGGGCGAGCAGCAGACCGATTGCCGGACGTCCCAGCACACGCAACCAGGAATACACTTGTGAGGTGTTCGTTGAACGGTACACTGTGAATACACGCCACAGGTAGAAAACGAGCGTCGTGTACAGCAGGTACATCCACGTTTGGGGATGTCCGGCCAGCAACGCCAAGCCCAATGTCAGGGCAGTCCAGACTATGGGTATTGTGGCAGCGCGCCACACGGAATCATTTCGCGCGGCCATGTTATCCACGGCCAGCAACGTCCACGGCAGCCAGGCGCTCACCTCGAGAATGGTCACCTGCTGCACAGGAAAGCCGGTAAGGTAGCCACTGTAAGTGAAGACCAATGCGGACACCGCGGCAGCACAGCGTACCCGACGCATCGAGGCGCGTTCATCGGTGTGTACCAGCCGTCGAGCCAGGAAGTAGGCGCCCATTGCCGCCCAAGAAAAGTGCCATAGAACCTGCCACTCCAATGCACGCGGTGAGAATTCCACATTGGCAGCCGCGAGCAATAGCGCTTGGAACATTTGGGGTGGATAAAAGACACCCGCTTGGATATCGGCCAGGGCGGGCTGTCCGGCATACCAATACGGGTTCCAGAGGGGCAATTGACCTTTTGCCAGCGCGCGCACAGCAAGTGCACGCAACGGATAATATTGCCCTAGGAAGTCCCCCGCTGCAATGCTCATCGAATCAGTGGGGTTAGGTGTCACGACGCGCCAGAAGAAGAGGAGGGGCAATAGAGCGAGTAGCAGAACAAGAAGGGCTTCTGGCCACCAGCGTCGCAATGGATTACGTCGTTCCATACGCTTTATTCTACAATGGTGTACGGGGTCGCTGCAAACCAATTGATGGAGAGTGTTGAAAAAGCCTTTAGTTACCCGCTTTATTGGCCCATTTTCCTACAAAAATCTGAGCGGCCAAGGGACTTTTTCAACACCCTCTTGATAGATATTGGCATTCGCCTGTCTGGATCCTTTTGAGGGAGGTGTGCTGTTGGAGATCAAGAGTGATTGGGTTATCACGTTGGACGAGGCACAGTTCCTGAGTGTTCAACCCGGTTCATTTGTGCGCTTGCTCACCAGCTCCAGGATGCGAGCCACTTTTCACCAAGCGATGGAGGAAGTAAGCCGGGCGCTTGAACCACGTGCCTGTTGGGATCGTTTTCCCATCCGTGAAATTCGTCACGATAAGCTGGTGCTGACCGACGGCACGCGCGTCGGTGGAGGACCAGTGGTGCGTGTGATGGGAGGTGCGAGTGAGTTGGTGTTGGCAGTGTGCACTATCGGGGCGCAGCCGGATCAGCTGATTGCGACCGCGCGAGGTGCCAACCAGTGGTTCAAGGTAAGCCTATTGCACGAGATCAGCGCATGGGCGGTGGGGCTTTTGCGGCAGGAACTGTGCCAGTACCTGGCACGCATCTTGCAAGCGGAAGGGCTGCATGTAAGTGCTCCCCTCTCCCCCGGTGAATCCGAGTGGTCCGTGACGGATCAGAAGGTGATTTTCTCCTTGCTGGATGCTACCCAGATCGGGGTGTCACTGAGCGACTCGATGATGATGCAACCCATTTGGTCACTTTCGCTGGCCTTGGGTTGCGGCACACAACCGATGGGTGTCGAGGATGCCTCGAACTGCAAGTTCTGCACCATTAAGGACCGTTGTCGTTATCGTGCCCATGTGACGGCGCAGATTGCCAATCTCGAAGGGTAGAGGCACGCGGTGTGTGAGTGCTCTCCCAAGCCAGGCTCCGCGATTACCCAACGGGTGTTTCACGCTGCCTGCTGCTGCAACTTGGCCAACGCCATACGATAAGCACGCAGGGCTTCCGCCAGACGGCCCTCTTTCATATAAGCGTCTCCCACCAGCTGGTATCCATTGTAATCGTCCGGGTGACGACGGATACCCTCTTCCAAATCGCTGATGATACTGCTCATCAACTCGGACGAATCGAGCAGAGAGGCATACAAGCTCAATGCCTGAGACCACTGACCGGTCATAGCTGCCTCGCGTGCCAAAGCAAGGCGTTCGGCAGGCGCTTCGGGTAGTTTGATAACCGCTTCTGCTGCCATCTCCCTCGCGGGAGGTGACTCAAAACCGGCTTCCGAGAGCGGCAATGTGGCAGCCTTTTCCACCGTTTTGGCAGTGGACACCGGTTCGGACACTATTTCTTCGGTCGGCGCCGCGACAGTTTCCTCTGCCACCGCTCCCGCTTCGATGGATGCCTCAGACGGTATCTCGGCGGTGGGAGCTGGCATGCTTGGGAGTGCAGTGGGCGCTTCCTCAGGCAGTTGCTCAGGGGAGAGTGGCGGGATCTCCGGGGCGCCCGGTACGGCAGCTTCGGAGGGAGAGACGATCGAGAGCTTGGCAAGGTCTTCTTCCAATTCGCGGGTGCCAAGCATGGGTGCCTCTGCAATGCCGGCACGCAGCTGACGCAGCCACTCCGGCATCTCTGCCTCCTCATCCTCTGTTGGTAACTCCTCGGCCTGTGCTGTAGCGTGCTCAGGTGCAGCAGCGCGCAGCTCTTGCAACCAATCGGGAAGAGAAGCTTCCTCCCCAGGAAGTGTCGTGGAAGGTGCTTCAGGGGGTATCGTCGGCGGTACTGCAGTCGCGTCTTCCTCAGTCAACCAGACCGGCTCGCCCGTTTGCCCCGCATCGGATGCGGGGAGGGGCGCTTCGGAGGGCATAGCGTGCTCTTCCACTTCATGCAGCCACTCAGATGTCTCCTCTACGGCAGGAGGCGCTGTTTCCGAAGTGCTCGTCTTCTCGCGTAGCCATTCGGGCAGCTCATCTGTATGCACGGGCGCTACCTTGTCGGCAGCAGCCTCATCATGCAGCCATTCAGGCAGTTCGGAAAGCTCACTCTCGGCCTCTTTCGCCATTTCCTCGGGGGGAGATGGTCTCGTGCTGCGCTGAATTTCACGCAACCAATCAGGCAATTCCGCTTCCGTGTCGGGGTGGGAAAGTTCTTCGGGCACCTGCACTGTCTCGTTCAGCCAAGCCAGCTCTTCGGCTTTGGAGACTTCGCTCTCTTCGGCGGGAGCTGCGGCACTTGTCTCCTCGCTAGGAGTCTCTGCCAGCCAGGGGGGCAGCTCCTCGGCGGTTTCTCCAATGGTCACTTCTCCAGCAGGAGTTGGGGCGATCGTCTCTTCGGTGGGGATTTCTGTAAGCCAAGGAGGCATCTCCTCAGCAGTTTCGCCAGTGGTCTCAGGTTCCGCTTCACCCGCCTCGGCGCGCGCGATCAGCGCCTGTAGCCAATCGGGCAGCTCTGCCTGGGCATCGCCGGCGGGCGTTTCAGGCGCTGTGGTGGGTTCTGAGGCTTCTTTATCCTCGGACAACAGTTCGTCGCTGAGATCTTTCAACCAGTCCGGTAACTCGAACGGCTCTTCTGAGGGAAACTGCTCGCTCATGGGTATTGTCTCCTTTTCATGCACCTCAATTGGACTGCCTGTATCCCATGCCGGGGTACCCGCCGAGATGGCCACCGCAGTGCGGGATGGCCGGTCTGCTTCGTCCTCCGGCTCATCAAGTGTAGGGTTGTCGGGCGGCAGCGGGGAATGTGTGCCGAACAAGGCATATGCCATTTCATGCTCCGGATCGAGAGCTTGGGCGCGTGCCAGGTAGGGTTGTGCCTCTTCAGGTCGGGAGCTCTCCAAAAATGCGGCAGCTACAATCAGGTTCGCCTTCAGCGCGTTAGGAAGTGCCTCCAAGACGCGTTGACTTTCCTCAGCTGCTTCCTGCTGAAGACCTTCCTGCCATAGAACTTCAGCTAAGGCCAGGCGCACGTCCTGACGTTGTGGTTGCTGGGTCAGAATTGCCTGTAGCTCTTTGATCGCCTTGGCGCGCAGTCCATTACGCGCATAAATGCGCGCCAAGGCCGCGCGACTGAGCTCGATCGACGCGCTTACTTGCGCCAATGCCAGACCTTCTGCAACTGTGTTCAGGCGTTCGCGCAGAGCGCTGTCGGCGGGAAAGATCTCGAAAGCGTGTTGCAGTTGTTCGATGGCACGCTGCCGATCGCCTGACTTCTGATATGCTGTGGACAGGCCAATGCATGCTTCCACATTTTCTGGGTTGGCGGCCAGCACCCAACTGAATTGCTCCACTGCCTCGCCGATGCGTTCGAGGCCCAATAAGGCACGACCCAGCAGACAGTGGCCATGGAGTGACTGTGGGAAGAAGCGCAAAATGTGCTGCACGTCGCGCAGAGCGGCCTGCAGCTGCCCACTTTCGATGAGCAAAGCTGCCCGCTCACGATATTCTCGCAACCCAATCCGCCCCATAGTTCGCCGTCTCTGCGCTCGCTCTGCTGAGCAGTGGCCATTTCACATTCATTATGCACGCCTTCGCCTGGATTGTCAATTCACATAAGTTGAACACCTCGCGTAGTTCGCTGAGATGCCGAGAAACATCGAGTGTCATGATGATCAGGCACGGGGGGACAAAGATTCATCCATCATCGTCCTCATTGCCAGGATAGAGTTTCCGGTTTATTAAGAACGTGCCCGCTCCGCGGATTGTATTGTTACCCTCGGGAAACCTAGCTTGACACAATATACGAGAGCACCTATACTATGATTGTGTATGATAGCATCACTTTTGGGCGGCCCGAAACCTGCGGCTATGGAGACACGCCGACGAGGGGAACAGGGTTTCGCGACCGGGGAATGATAGGAGATGCTTATGGTGTCCCTCTTGCTCGTATTCGTGGCAATGGGGTGTCTCCTTCTCATGTTTCTCTTCCTCAATGTGGCATCCCGTTCTATAGGTGAAGCGCGTTCTAGCATTTTTCCGATTGTACGAGAGGAAGGTGTGGCCCGAGCGCGTCGTGCCCGCTTCGGTGCGGTGGTTGCGGCATTGGTGGCTGTCGGCGCGGCGTTGGGTTTCTTCGGGTATGGCCAACCCATTCTGCCTGAGCTGCACATCGATCTCTCGCAAGAGGTGACATGGCTGGCGGAGGCACTGACAGTTAGAGTGCCCAGCTTGCCGGTAGCAGCGACGCAGGTGGTGCCTTCTCCCATTTCGATAGCAGAGGAGAAACCGGCAAACACGGCTGTCCCGACATCCACTTGGCTCGCTCCTGCTGCCATGAGCACCGCCACACCCACGCCGACGCGGCTAGTCCCTACCGCTACGAGCTCACCCACGCCGATGCCCTCGCCGACTGCGACGCCTGAGCTTCCAACCGTTACACCGACCTCACTTGCCACCTCCATCCCGACACCTGACTCCACGCCGTCGCCGACCTCCGTGCGTTCGTCTGTGCCACCTCCGCCCGGTGCCACGATGGGGCCCATCACCTTTGCCGCCGAAATCGACGACCGCCGGATGCCCATCAACCCCACCCAGATATTCTCTGACACGGTGAGGCGCATCTATGCCGTGTTCCCGTTCCAGGGCATGCGTAAAGGGGCGCCATGGATGCAGGTCTGGTACTACAACGGATTGGAATTTGCCCGCGAGGAGGGCACCTGGGAATGGGGTTCACAGGATCGCTCATACATATTTATCAAACCGGTGGGCGCCGGCACGTACCGGCTTGAACTGTATGTCAGCACCAAGCTCCTGGCCAGCGGTGAGTTTACCGTGCTCGGACCAGCTGCCGTCGGTGGCCCCTACAATCCGTAAGCAGCTCCAACAAGCAAAGATCGCGATCGTCCACGACTGGCTCAACCAGTTAGGAGGCGCTGAGCTGGTCCTGGAAACATTGGTCGAGATGTTTCCAGAAGCTCCCGTTTTTACCACGATTTACTGGCGGGAGGGAATGCCAGAGCGTTATCGGTCGTGGGACATCCATCCTACCTGGTTGGATCGAGCACCTGGCATCTACCGTCATCATCAGATGTATCTCCTATTCTATCCGCTTGCCGTGCATAGCATCGACGTGAGCGGGTATGACCTGGTGATTTCCAACAAGAGCGGATTTTGCCATGGCGTGCGTACCGCACGTGATCAGCTGCACATTGACTATTGCCTGACACCAACCCGCTACGTGTGGGACTATGATACCTATGTTAGCCGTGAGGAGATCGGCCCCATCGCACGCGTTGTGTTGCGACCCCTGATGCGTTGGTTACGCCGATGGGATCGGCGCGCTGCGGATGGGGTGGATTATTTTGTGGCTATTTCTCGAGACGTGCAACAACGTATTGCGCGATACTACGCGCGCGACTCAACCATTATTTATCCACCTGTGCACACCGAACGTTATCATCCCTCCGAGGCACCTCCGAGTGATTACTACCTGATCGTGTCACGTCTGGTGCCTTACAAGCGGATCGATCTGGCAGTGCGTGCTTTTACCCAGTTGCGTCGTCCACTCATTGTGGTGGGAGATGGCCGTGACCGTGTTGTGCTGCAGCGCCTCGCCGGCCCCACCGTGCAATTCACCGGACGTCTGTCCGAGAGTCAGGTCGCACACTTATTGATGCGTTGCAGAGCGTTTGTCTTTCCTGGCTGCGAGGACTTCGGCATTGCACCGGTGGAGGCTCAGGCAGCTGGGCGTCCCGTTATTGCCTACGCTGGCGGTGGCGCTTTGGATACTGTCATCGATGGGGAGACAGGCGTGTTGTTCCCGGAACAGACGGTCGAGTCGCTGATCGAGGCGGTATATCGCCTGGACAAGATGCGGTTTGACCCGGTGCACCTCCATCGTCATGCACAACGTTTCAGCACCGAGCGCTTCAAGCAGGAGTTGCTGGAGTTCATTGCGACGTGCTGGGCATAATTCCAAGCGCGAGTTTGACGGAATGCGGGAAATTATCTACACTCCACCTATCTGAAATCCTATGGAACTGCGACAATACGCATCCATCATTCGGAGACGTTTCTGGTTGCCCTTAGGGTTGCTGGTGGTCGTTCTGATCACCGGCCTTGCGCTGCGCCAACCCGGGGTGATCCAGTTTGTGGCGTCGGCGCGTGTGTTAGTGGACGTGCCGCCTCTGCAGCAGGTGGAGGGTATGGGATTTGATCCGCGCCTCACCGCTCCCCAGGCAACCGAGTATTTGGTGGATGACTTCAGCGCTTTTGTGACTGGGGATGTTGTGGCGCGGACGGTTAGTGAGCGGCTGGCTGCGCAGGGCATCGCGGTGCCGCCCGGCATCATTCAGAGCTCCACCTCCTCGCAACAGGTGCATCGCGTCGTGGAGATTCAGGTGACGTGGAACGATCCGGAGCAAGCACGTGTTATCCTCCAGACAGCGATCGAGGCGCTCCAACAAGAAGCGCCTGCTTACTTTGGCCGCCTTGGTGCTTTGCAGCCCAGCGTCCGCCTCTTTGATGGACCGCGGGTTGCACCACTACCACCCAGTCTCACGCAGCGCCTCGATCTGCCGGTGCGTGTGCTTTTGGCTGTGTTGGCGGGCGTGGCATTGTGCTTCTTGCTAGACTATCTGGACGACAGCGTAAGAAATGGGTCTGAGCTGGAGGCGATGGGGATTAACGTATTGGCCGAGGTGCCCGGCCGATGGTGATGGTGTTATGTCGGTAGCAGGAGTGAGCATATGGAGCTGGTGGATTATCTACGGATTTTGAGCAAACGCGGCTGGATCGCCATTCTGGTCGCGGTTGTAGCAGCTGCCACAGCTTTTGCCGTCAGCAAGATGCAGACGCCCATTTATAGTGCCAGTGTCAAGCTGAGCGTCAACCCTGCACGCGCGGATTGGGGTCTCAGCAATACGACCAAAGACCTGCTGCGCAACTACGCCGAAAACATTCGCACCCATAAGATGGCTCAAGAGGTGATTGACCGTGCTCAGCTGGATATGGACACCACCACCCTGCTAGGCAAGCTGTTCGTCAGCCCGGCAGCGGACACGTTCACCCTGCAGATTGAAGCGCGTGATACTGACCCGCAAGTCGCAATGACTATCGCCCAGACCATGGCTGAGGTCTTCGTGGAAGATCGAGACGCATGGAACCAGCGGCAGGACAAACGCGATCGTATCGAGGTGAGCATCTTGGATTCCGTATGGAACCTGGGCTACCAACAGTACTCCCCTAACACGAAGATCAATACATCAGCAGGGGCTCTTGTGGGATTGCTGATCGGCTTACTGGTGGTGTTCTTCATGGAGTGGCTGGAGCAGGATGTCATTCGCACTGATGAAGACATCGAACGCGCCGTTCAGGTGACGGTGCTTGGCGTAATCCCGCCCGTTACCTCTGAGAGCGGTAGCCAGGCGACGGAACGCAGATTGGCAACTGCCAGGCGTGGTGCATAGCGCTTGGACATTTGCCTGCAAACATAAAAAGGATGCTCGGAAACGATGGATCAGATTATCACTTTGACTTCTCCGACATCACCGGCAGCAGAGGCATATCGTGCCTTGTGCGTCAACCTTGAATTCGCTGCAGTCGATCGCACGCTGCGCACCTTATTGGTCACCTCTCCCAGTCCTAGAGAGAACAAGAGCTTGGCGCTTGCCAATCTGGCGGTCGCATTGGCGGACGGCGAACGTTCGGTCATCGCTGTAGATACAGATCTGCGACGTCCTCACTTGCACACCATCTTTGGCTTGTCCAATGAGCGCGGTCTGACCGATCTGTTTCGCGGCGCTATATCAGCTTCTGATCTCCCTCTTCAACCCATTCCCAACACGACTCTGAGGGTTCTGACCAGTGGGCCACTACCGTCCATCCCAAGTCAGCTGTTGGCAACACGTCGCATGGAGGAGATTATTGCCCTTCTGCGCGAGCAGGCGGATATGGTGCTCTTCGATGCCCCTCCTCTGATCGTGGTGACCGATGCCTCATTGCTGGCGAGCAAAGTAGATGGGGTGCTCCTCGTTGTGGAGGCGGGAAGCACGCGGCGTGACCACGTGCGCGCTGCCAAAGATCGGTTGGACAAGGTGAATGCCTGGCTGGTGGGTTCGGTGCTGCTCAACGCGCCTTTCGATCGCAGTTTTGGTGGTTACTATCCCAATTATCGCTGAAGGAGAGTGCGAATGTGAAAGGGCTTGTTCTCAGTGGGGGCAAGGGCACTCGTTTGTATCCACTGACTTATACCAGCGCTAAGCAACTTATCCCCGTAGCTAACAAACCCATCCTGTTTCGCGTCGTCGAGTGTATCCGCGATGCCGGGATCACGGAGATCGGCATCGTGGTGGGCGATACAGAGGAGGAGATTCGCCGGGCGGTCGGTCGCGGGGATCGGTGGGGTGTACGGGTTACGTATATCCGTCAGGAAGCTCCTCTGGGACTAGCCCATGCGGTGAAGATCTCGCGCGACTTCCTGGGAGATGAGCGGTTCGTAATGTTCCTGGGAGATAACGTCATCCAAGGCGGTATCAGCACCCTCATCTCCGAGTTTGCCAACAGCGACTACGATTGTCAGATCGTGCTCACCCATGTGGATATGCCCGAGCAATATGGCGTGGCCGAGCTGGATGAGCAAGGGCGCGTCGTGCGGTTGGTTGAAAAGCCGAAGGACCCCCCAAGTGACTTGGCGCTGGTGGGTATTTACATGTTCAATCATCACATTCTTGAAGCGGTAGACCACATCACGCCCTCCTGGCGCGGCGAGCTGGAGATCACGGATGCCATCCAGTGGCTTATCGAGCATGGTTATGCTGTGCATCCCTACATCCATCGAGGGTGGTGGATTGACACAGGTCGCCCTGGCGATATGTTGGAAGCGAACAGCTTGGTGCTTGAGGAGCTCACTCCCTGTATCGAGGGCTACGTAGATCGTGCTTCTCAGGTGGACAGCCGGGTGATCATCGAGAAGGGGGCCGAGGTGATCAACAGTGTGATTCGTGGTCCTGCGATCATCGGGGAATATAGCCGCATCATCAACGCCTATATCGGCCCGTTTACCTCCATTTATCACCACGTGGTGATCGAAAATGCCGAAGTGAGCCGTTCCATCGTGTTAGAGTACAGTCAGATACGTGATCTCGATCAGCGCATTGAGGATAGCTTGATCGGGCGCCATGTGGTGATTCAGCGGTCTCCCATTCGACCGCGAGCGTACAAGTTCACCCTGGGTGATCACTCTCAGCTGGGGCTGCTGGGCAATGGCTGAGAAATCCTTGTAGTCCTGCCCAGTTCAAGGGCGGGGCTTTGCCACGACGATGACGCGGTGCGTATTGTTCGTATAAGGCCAACAGGTGACCAAGGTTAGTCTGACGTCATCCGTCGGGCCGATCCAGCGAGCATTTTGCTGGCGAACTTCAAGCGGTTCGCCTTTCTCTTTGACGATCATCTTCTGCTCTACGTAGTAGCGGTACACCGTGCTGCCCACATAAAGGTCAACTTCAGCGCCTTCCTCAATGTCGGCCAGGTAGCGAAATACTTCCCCTTTGATATTGTGATGTCCGGAGATAACTGTGTTTCCCGGTTGGCCGGGCAAGGCGCTGGTAATATGCCAGCCCGCGGCATAATCTGCCACCTGCCATACACTGTAAGTTTGGCCTCCTTCACGGACGACAGTCCACGTCACCGGCACCACAGGCGTGTCAATGCCTAATGATGGGATCACCAGGCGGTCCGGTGCCCCTTCGCGCACGATGGAGGATGAAGAAGCTTGGAGGATTAACGTTGCAGTAGGAAGGGGTGGCATAGGAGTGGCGGTCGGAGTGGAAGTAGTGCTGAAGATGAGAGGCGTGGACTCCAGCGGCACCATAGGGCTGGGTATCCTTGAAGGTGTGGGCGTTGGTTGCAGTGTTGGGGTATGCTGCATGAGCGGAGCTAAAGTGGCACTCTGGTCTGGCGTCCCTTCCAGACGAGTCTCTGGCAACACTTGTGCTGGAGGCGGGTCGATGTACAAGTAGAGCGGATGAACGACAGTGGATGGCTTTGCTGCTGAACTCCTGTTCCTGCGTTCTAGAAGCTCCCAGCGCGCCTGAACGTCTTGAAACCCCCATATGACAATCAAAATAAGCAGGACAACACCCGTCCAGGTGAAGCTGCTTATGATCAATATAAGATGTTCCAATGGGGTGAGATCACGAGAACTCCCCAGAGGTCTTCGGCGTCTCAAAAGAGCCCCCTTTTAGTATGCTCTTACTTAATCTATCGATTTCGAAGGTACTTGTCAAGAGGGTACACCCTGCCGTAAGATTCGCTCGGGCCGTGAGGAGGAAACGGAAGAAAGTGGATGGATGACGAACAGCTTCCCCTGAGCGAACGAGAACGCGAAGTCTTAGCTTTGGTTGCGACCGGGCTCAGCAACCAAGAGATCGCCCGCGAATTGGTCATCAGCGTCAACACGGTCAAGGTGCATATGCGTAGCATCTTCGAGAAATTGGGGGTGCAGTCGCGCACAGAGGCAACCTTGATGGCCATTCGGATGGGGCTGGTGACGGTCCCTGGCACAAGTGTCGCACCAGCGCAACAATCGGTCACCATCGATGAGCACTCTCACGAGCAGGTTGCCATGCTCCCTATCATAAGGCCTGTGACGATGTGGCAACGTCTGTTCGCATTAGGGGCAATGCTGCTGGTTGTCATTCTGGTCGTGTTGCCGGCAACCGGAGCGAGTAGATCAGAAGCAGAGATCGCTAATCCGATCGCGGATCGTCCTGAAGCGAGTGCCTCCCTCGTATCCACATTCACTTCCCGATGGGTTGACCACGCCGACTTGCCGCTGGCGCGCACGCGGCTGGGACTGACTGCCTACGGCGGAGCTTTGTATGCCATCGGTGGCAGCTATGACGGAGGGATCACCGGACAGGTGGATATGTACATACCCAGTAGGGATACATGGGTGACGCGTGCCAACAAGGGCACGCCTGTTTCGAATATCGGAGCGGTGACGATCGGCGATCTCATCTACGTCCCTGGTGGATGTGATGCTTCCGACACGGCTCTTAAAAAGCTGGAGGTATACGATCCGAAGGCCGATACGTGGACTGAAGCAGCACCGATGCCAATGGGGGTATGTGGTTACGCTCTCACCGCGCTGAATGAGCGCCTCTATGTCATCGGTGGCTGGGATGGCAATCGATTCGTCCCGTATGTGCAGGAGTATGATCCGGCACAAGATGCCTGGACGTTACGCACCGAGCTACCCTATCCGTGTGGCTTTGCCGTGGCAGGTACGATCGGAGAAACCATCTACGTAGTCGGCGGCTACGACGGTATGCGCGAGATTTCCGAGGCCTTGGCGTATGATCCCCAGCGCGACAGGTGGTCATCGCGGGCACCGATGAAGGTGGGGCGAGCAGGCGCAGGAGGTGCCGTCATCGGGGCAGAGCTATATGTGATTGGCGGCGGATGGTTGAGCTCTGTCGTGACCAACGAGAAGTATGATCCGCAGACAGACACGTGGAGTGTCTTTGAGACGCCTGTCTTGGGGCAGTGGCGCAATCTGGGAGTAGCAGCACTGGATGCCGAAGTGTATGCCATCGGGGGCTGGAACGGCTCTTATATGCGCATCAATCGCTCTTATCGCGCTCTGTTCCGTGTCATTCTTCCGGTCATCCAATAGGGAAGCGGGGTCGTCGATCAGTGTCCCAGCACAGCTGGCCAGGTCCATTGGGATGCCTCTGCCACCTCCACCAACTGTGCCTCTGGCCACAGCTGTTGCGCCACTACCAGCAGTTCCCGGCGCACCACCACCCATGCCTGACGGTAACGGTTAGCATCGACTGCGACAATGCCAGCTGTCCATCCCCGGTCGCGCTCCAGTTCCAGCGTTCCCAGCTCATCCACGATGAGCAGATCGCAAGGTGTGGCGCGCGCCAGCACTTGATTGCCCCAGGCAACGGTTGCCGCATCGAAGCACCAAGCCGGCGTGCAGAGCTCCTCTGGGGACGTGGTAGCGGTGCATGGATACGCTAGGCGGCGTCGCTCCCCACTGCGCAAGTCCAGCGCGTCGATGGCCACCTTGATTCCCCCATCAAACACAGCCGGTGAGATGAGGCCGGCGACGTCCCAGCCTGCTGCGCGTGCTTGGTGCGCCAGACGTTGGCACACAGCCGTCTTACCACTGCCGCGACCACCAGTGAGAAGGAAAATCATGTCCACATTTCCTGCTTTGAGGATAAACCTTTCGACATGATAATGGAACAGTCTGCTGATAAACGCAACCTGCTGAAACCACGCTATATGGAGCGTGAGCAGGATGATCTCGCCGAGCCTCGCTCTCAAGATCGTTGGCAGAATAGGCATCGCCGTGTTATACTATGGCCGCGTCGCTCCGAGCGCGACGGGAGTCCCATATGCTCAGACGCGTGGCCGTCCATATTTTGCCCATGGTCATTCTGCTGATCGGCTTCCTCATACGCGTCTATCAGCTGGACAGCCAATCGTTGTGGTGGGATGAGGGACATTCCATTGCGATGGCCTCTGCGCCGATTGCTCAGATTGCCATCCAGCCTGGCATGGATGTCCACCCGCCCGGGTACTTCCTCCTACTTCGTTTTTGGATGAATATCGCGGGCATGCGCGAGTATGCATTGCGCTACCTCTCGGTATGCTTCAGCGTGCTGACGGTGGTCTTGATGATGCGTTTTGCGCGCACTCTGTCGTATGCGGTAGCTGTGGGATGCGGAGTGTTCGCCGCGTTGCTCCCGCTGCATGTGGCATATGCTCAAGAGGTTCGCATGTATGCCCTGGTCACTTGTCTGGCCGCGCTTGGTGGATATGCCCAGTGGCGCATTCTCTTCCACGTGCCGTCTAAACGCTGGTGGGGCACATACATATTGGCTACGGCAGCGAGCTTGTATACGCACTATTTCGCCCTCTTTATCATTGCCTTTCAGGGTCTTGCGTGGATGATCTGGATGGTAGCGCACAAAGGGGCTGTGCTCCAACGCTTGTGGCGCGTTCTCCTAGCCAATTTGGCTGTGTTGATCCTCTTTATACCGCAGTTGCCTTTAGCACTCCATCAGACGACTGCCTATGCCAATCCCAACCTGCGACCCCCTTCGTGGGATGAATTCTTGGTGCGTTCGTGGCGGGCATATACGATTGGTTTGAGCATATACCCCACGTGGAGCTATCTAGAAGGGGTCGCTGCACTGCTCACGTTGGCGGCAATTGTGCTGTGGGTGTGGCGCGGCGGAATGAGAGTGATGCAATGGGCCTATTTGGCCAGCTGGTTTTGTATTCCACTGGCCCTCTATTTCTTGGTGTTACAGCGTCGTTCTTCGTTCGAACCGCGTTACCTGATTGCTGTCATGCTCGCTTTGCCGATATGGTGGGCAGGTATGATATTACCGGTGCAGCAGAGAGTGCGACAGAAGACTTCCGGATTGTCTCTTTCCACGCCCTTCGCGTCGGAGCGGACGAGGCTCTCTGCGCGAAATGCACGAAATATGGAAATTACACTCCGCTATGTGTTGGCAGGAGCACTGGCCATTGTGTTGGGGCTGGGCCTTGTCAGCTATTTTACTAATGCAGATGCCTTCAAGGACGACAGTGCCGGTGTAATCGAGTGGCTGACGGCACGAGTCACAGCACGTGACATCGTCTATGTGGACGTTCCCCATCCTTTTCACTATTATGCGGAGCGCATTGCAGCGCCAATACGGTATCTGTTCGTGGATATCCACACTGCGGCGGCCACTTTAAATGCCGAGGTGCCGGGTCGAGAGAAGCTCTACTGGGTGACCTGGCGCGGCAGCGACACCGACCCGCGCGGCGTCATCCCATTTTTGCTCGATAAGGCTGCGCGGCGCATTGGGGACAAGGACTTTCGCGGTTATCACGTGAGTTGGTGGCAACTGCCGCACGATGTCTGCTTTAGCTTGCCGGAGCAATTAGCTCCGGTGCGCATCGTATTCGGCGACACTGTGCTGGTGGATGGCGCGGCGTATGGCGCTTCGGGGCGTGCTGGTGAGGCGATTTGGGCAACGCTGCATTTTGCATTGTTGCGCCAGACCGGTGTAGACTATCGAGCATCGCTGCGTCTGCGCGGCGCGGATGGGAAAATGCTTCCACCTGTTGATAAGGACATCCTGAACGATCGGCACCTACGCACAGCCGCTTGGCCTCTCAATGATGCGCGTCTCAACCAGGCGCTCAATGTATACACGTTACCGCTTCCTTCCGATGTATCCCCTGGTGAGTATCGGTTGGAGCTGGTGGTCTATGAGGCGACCACGCTGACGCCATTGACTGTTGTGAACGGTGCCAGCTCGGATGACATCTCGGCGTCATTGGGGAGCATCCGTGTTCTCCGTTAGTCTGATCGTGATCAAGCCCACATCGAGGTCTTTGTTCCGCAGGATTGTGACATTTGTCACAATCTTATAACCCTATGTGAGATAAACTAGGGGATGAAAGGCGGTCATAATTGGAAATGGAGGAAGGACAAACAGGTGATACGCTTTTGCGAGTAGAGCGTGGCATCACCGATGAGGCGATTGGGCAGATCACACGCGTTGAAGAGCTCTTCTATGAGCTCAAGATCGAGGACTCGATGACGCGCGACCCCAAGGTCGTGACACCCGAGGTGCCAATGCGCGCTGTGCTGGAGCTCTTCCGCCAGACTCGCATCTCAGGTGCACCTGTGGTCGATCAGGACACACTGGTAGGCATTATCAGCATCGAGGATCTCATTCGAGCGCTGGTCAAAAGTGATTTGGATGTGCCGCTCAAACACTATATGACCAGCAAAGTGATCACCGTGCAGGCACAAAGCCCGGTTATCGAAGCGCTGAAGACTTTTGCCCAGACGCGTGTCGGACGTCTGCCTGTTTTGGACGAGAATGGGCGATTGGTCGGCATTATCACCAAGGGCGACATCACGCGTGGGGTACTGAGAGCGTTGCAGCACGAGATCCAGCTGGAAGAGCTCAAGCGTTATCGCGCCAGCCACTTGTTTGAGGACATCATCTCGGACCGCACCAGCTTGGTGTTGCGTTATTACATCAAGCCGCGTGACTTCGCCCACGGCGGGCAGGCGTCGCACCATATCAAGCGTGCTCTATTGCGCTTGGGTGCTTCACCTCAGGTCGCACGCCGTTGTGGCATTGCGGCGTATGAAGCGGAGATGAACTTGATTATCCACACTACCAACGGTGGCGTCATCCGGGTGGGTATCGAGCCGACCGACATTTTGGTCGAGACGTTTGATGACGGCCCTGGCATCCCAGACATCCAGCTGGCGATGACCCCCGGTTACTCCACGGCGTCGGAAGAGGTGCGTGAGATGGGCTTCGGCGCCGGCATGGGGTTGAAAAACATCGAACGCTGCGCAGATAGTATGCAGCTCGAGTCGACCCCAGGCAAGGGCACCCACTTGACGATACGTATCTATTTGCGTCCACCTGGAGGGCAGATACGAGACCATAAAATATAGGGAGGGACAGGAGAGCCCATGACGCTTCAGGAAATTGTCGCCCAGTTGAACCTGACATGTCTGACTAAGCCACGTGACTTCAGCACTGTCAGGATCCGAAGCGGATATGCCTCGGACCTGTTGAGCTGTGTGATGGCAGGTGCGCGCTACCATGGGGTGTGGGTCACTCTGCAATCCCACAGCAACATTGTGGCAGTGGCTGCACTCCTCGAGCTGAATGCCGTGATCATCACCGAAAATGCCCGGCCCGACCAGGACACGATCGAGAAAGCGAACGAGGAGGGCGTGAACCTGTTTCTGACGGACAAACCGACCTTCTGGGTGGTGGGCAAGCTGTGGGAGATGGGGGTGCGGGACAGCTAAGGTGCAGGTCTACGTGGCCGAGCTGCATGTGCATACAGTGCTCTCACCCTGTGCCGAGATCGAGATGATCCCGCCGCTCATTGTGCGCACCGCGCTGGAACGCGGAATCAACCTGCTGGCGATCACCGACCACAACGCCAGTGCCAACGTGGAAGCTGTGATGAAGGCGGCGCGGGACAGTGCGCTGACTGTGTTGCCTGGCATGGAGGTACAGACACGGGAAGAGGTTCACATGTTGTGCTTGTTCGATACGCTAGAGCAACTGGCGGATTGGCAGCGGCAGGTGGACGCGCATTTGCCCGACTTAGAGAACAACGCGGAGTTGTTCGGGGAGCAATTTGTGGTGGACGAGACGGGCGCGTTCGTGCGTAGGGAGAGGCGATTACTGCTTGCTTCCACACGCATGACGTTGGAGGAGGCTGCCGTACGCGTTAACGCCCTGGGTGGATTGGCGATCCCGGCACACATCGATCGCAAGGCTTTCAGCTTGATCGCTAACCTGGGATTGGTGCCTGAAGGTGTCCCTTTTGCTGCGCTGGAGATCACTCGACACATCTCATCCGCGCAGGCGCGGCGGCGGTTTCCACAAATTGGCGATCTCCCGCTGATGCAAAGCGGCGACGTGCACAGACTGGACGAGATGACAGGCCCTATGGTCTTAACTATGGAGGCACCCACGACAGCAGAATTGCGCTTGGCGTTGGAGAATCGCGCCGGGCGCTCTGCCGCGTTGCGGCAGAAGGCACATGCGGGCGAAAATTGAGACGATTCCTCGCCCCTTTATTTCTTCCGCACGTGGGCGCGCGAGCCCATGAATGAGGAGTAGGTGTCTTACTGGTATGATCTCTTATTTGACTTACAAGGCGAACGTGATAAAATTCACAGGCGTTGCATCTACACTCTTCTACAACGGAGGCCTTAATGGCAAACGCGCTTCAGAACATTCCGGCCGATGATCCACTTGCGATCCCCGAGCAAAGAGCGCTCATTGATCAAATCTTGGAAGCGAACCGCGACGTCCCCGGTGCGGTTATGGTGGTACTCAACGAGCTGCAGAGCCAGGTCGGCTATATATCGGATGCCATGCAGGCGTATGTGGCACATAAGTTGCGCATCCCGTTAACCCATGTGCGCGGTGTGGTCTCGTTCTATTCGTTCTTCACCACCACTCCGCGCGGCCGGCATACCGTCAAGTTCTGTATGGGGACAGCGTGTTATGTCGGTGGCGCACCTGCTTTGATTAGCAAAGCACAGGAAGAGCTGGGTGTTGAGGTTGGTCAGACCACTCCAGACGGGCAGTTCACGTTGGAAATTTGCCGGTGTATCGGGGCATGCAGTCAGGCCCCTACTGTGACGGTAGACCGGGACGTTTATGGACGTGTGCAGCCGAATACGCTGCCTGCTATCTTGAACAAGTATCACAAGAGCAAAAAGTGAATCTGAAAAAGAGGAGGAGTATTAGAGATAGGGGATAGCTGTAAAGGATAGGGTATGACAGTGTGAGAGAAATCGCGTTGCATGTGCTGGACATCGTCGAGAACAGCGTGGCAGCAGGCGCAACACGCGTGGACATTACGGTGTGTGAGAGTAGCTCCGATGACACGATCACCATCGTGGTGCAAGATAATGGCAAGGGAATGAATCAAGACTTGCTGGCGTGTGTGTCGGATCCATTCGTCACCACGCGCACTACGCGTAGAGTGGGTCTGGGCATTCCCCTGCTCAAGGCAGCTGCCGAGGCGTGTAACGGCTATCTGCGCATCGACTCGACCCCCGGCAAGGGCACCCGTCTGGAAGTCCAGTTCCAACGCAGTCACATCGATCGCATGCCGCTGGGTGACCTGGCGGGAACGGTTCTCACCCTGTTAATAGCCTTTCCGCAGGTGCGCTGGGTATTCCGCCACGTTGTGGATGGACGCGAGTTCTGCTTTGACAGCGAGCCCATCGTCAAGGAACTCGATGGTGTTCCTCTCACCGAGCCTGCTATACTCAGCTTTGTCAAACAGCTGCTGCACGAGGGAATTGCGCGCGTGCGACAGGGCTTAGAACAATCTCAATAGTTCCAAAAGAGTGGAATGTATCCTGAAAAGAATGTGAATAGGAGGAAACAGCAATGCCACAAGTCAAGTCCTTGGAAGAGCTCAAGCGCCTGAGGGAAGAGGCGCTGGAAAAGCGTCAGGCACGCACGATCGCCGGTCGTGCCCAAGTGGTGGTAGGCATGGGCACCTGTGGGATCGCTGCCGGCGCACGTGACACAATGAAAGCGATTCTGGAGTTCATTGAGAAGGAGAATCTAAGCGGCGTCGTGGTGACTCAAACGGGCTGCATCGGTTTGTGCGAATGGGAGCCCATTGTAGAAGTCACCGTGGGCGGTGGTCCCAAGGTCACCTATGGCAAGGTGGACGCGGAAAAGGCGCGCCGCATCATGAAGGAGCATGTGATGAATTCGCGCGTCGTCGAGGAGTACGTCATCCCGTCGTAATGGTGTCATCATAGCGAGATTGGGACAGGGTTCTATGAAATACTATCGTTCTCATGTTTTGGTGTGTATGGACCCTGAGTGCCAGGCTAAGGGGGCACGCGAGCTGATTGAGGTGCTTTCCGAGGAACTGGCACACCAGGGATTGAGCGGAGAAGTGCGCATCCTCCAGACGCCACGGCTAGGCCGCTGCGCCGATGGTCCGGAACTCATGGTCTATCCCGAGGCGGTGCACTACTGCGGTATCCGCATTGATGATATACCCCATCTGGTGGAGGAACATTTCCTCAAGGGTCGTGTGGTGAGCCGTCTGCTGGCGCCAGTGCGTGAGCAGATGGATAAAGAGCTGGCGCCACCTAAACCGAAGGAAGTGCGTGTGGTGTTGCGCAACTGCGGCGTGATTGATCCGGAGAACATCGAGGACTACCTGGCTGAGGACGGTTATCAGGCTTTGGGCAAGGTGTTGTCCGAGATGACCCCGGAGCAGGTAATTGACGTAATCGCGCGTTCGGGTTTGCGTGGGCGCGGCGGTGCGGGTTTCCCCACTGCTAAGAAGTGGGAGTTCGCCCGCAAAGCGCCGGGGGACAGAAAATATGTGATCTGCAATGCGGATGAGGGTGACCCGGGTGCCTTTATGAACCGGCGCGTCCTCGAGGGTGACCCGCACTCCGTGATAGAGGGCATGATCATCGCTGCCTACGCCATCGGCGCAAGCCAAGGCTACATCTACTGTCGCGCTGAGTATCCGGTGGCGGTGCGCACGCTTAACATCGCCATTAAGCAGGCGCGCGAGTTCGGCTTCCTGGGCGAGAACATCCTGGGCAGCGGCTTCTCCTTTGACCTGGAGGTGCGTATGGGCGCCGGCGCGTTCGTCTGCGGCGAGGAGACGGCGCTGATGGCTTCCATCGAGGGCAAGCGCGGCGAGCCGCGTCCGCGCCCTCCCTTCCCGGCGGTCAAGGGGTTGTGGGGTTGCCCCACAAATATCAATAATGTGGAAACCTATGCCAATGTGCCCCAGATCATCCTGCGTGGGCCCGAGTGGTTTGCCAGCATGGGCACCGAGCGCAGCAAGGGCACCAAAACTTTTGCCATTGCAGGTGATGTCCGAAACACCGGCTTGATCGAAGTGCCGCTGGGGATCACGCTGCGCGAGATCATCTACGAGATAGCTGGCGGGATCAAGGACGGCAAGCGCTTCAAAGCGGTGCAGACCGGTGGCCCGATGGGCGGTTGTCTGCCGGCTGAGTACCTCGACATGGAGGTGGACTACGAATCATTGGCTGCAGCGGGTTCCATCATGGGATCGGGTGGTATGATCGTGATGGACGAAGACACCTGCATGGTGGACATCGCGCGTTTCTTCATGGAGTTCACCCAGGAGGAAAGCTGTGGCAAGTGCGTCCCCTGTCGCGCCGGCACGCGTCGCATCCTGGAAATCTTGCAGCGCATCTGCGCAGGCAAAGGTCGAGAGGACGACATTGACACATTGCGCATGCTATGCCGCCAGATCAAGGCGACCAGCTTGTGTGGCCTCGGTCAGGGTGCGCCGAATCCGGTTGAGAGCACGCTGAAACACTTCTTGCATGAGTACGAAGCACACATCTACGACCGGCATTGTCCGGCAGGTGTTTGCCAGGATCTGGTGCGTGCCCCGTGCGTCAATGCCTGTCCCGCAGGGGTGGACACCCCGGCATATCTGGCGCTGGTCAGCCAGGGACGTTATGCGGAAGGGCTGGCCGTCCATCGCGATGCCAATCCCTTCGCCTTGATATGCGGGCGTGTCTGTCCCGCCTTCTGCGAGCGTAAGTGTCGCCGCGGCAAGCTGGATGAGCCGATTGCCATCCGCCTGGTCAAGCGCTTTATGGCCGATCACGAGTATGCCGTGCCGTGGACGCCGGAGCGCCTGGCGCCCTCCAAGGAACAGAAGGTGGCCGTTATCGGCGCAGGCCCGGCCGGTTTGACGGCGGCGTTGCGCCTGGCACAACAAGGTTATCAGGTGACTGTGTTCGAAAAGATGCCCCAGCCGGGCGGGATGATGACGTATGGTATTCCGGCATACCGACTGCCGCGCGAACCCCTGTTCGCCGAGATCGAACACATCAAGCGCGCCGGGGTCGAGATCCGCTGCAATCAAGAACTGGGTAAGGACTTCACCATCGGTAGCTTGAAGGAACAAGGATACGCTGCCATTATCCTGGCGTTGGGGGCACACAAGAGTCGCCGCCTGGGCATTCCTGGTGACGATCTGCCGGGCGTGTATCCGGGCGTGCAATTCCTGCGCGATATCGCCTGTGGCAACCCACCCGATATGAAGCAGAAGCGCGTGGTCATCGTCGGAGGCGGTGATGTTGCCATCGACTCGGCGCGTTCCGCGTGGCGATTGGGCGCCGCGGAGGTACATGTGCTCTATCGCCGCGAGGAAAGCGATATGCCGGCGCACCGCGAGGAAATCGAGGCGGCTAAAGATGAAGGAATTCACTTCCATTTCCTGGTCAACCCGGTGGCAGTGCTGGGCCGTGACCAGGTGGAGGGTGTGCGCGTACAACGTCAACGCCAGGCGGAATATGACAACACTGGGCGGCGCGTTGTGCGTCCCATTGTTGGCTCGGAGTTTGACCTCGTTTGCGACGTGGTGGTCCCTGCCATCGGTCAGACCACTGATTTCGATTGGCTGAAGGATGACACCATTGAGACAGATCGTCTAAGCACCGTTAAAGTGGGCAAGGCAATGGAGACCTCATGCGAGGGGGTCTTTGCTGCCGGCGATGCTGTGAGCGGTCCGTTGACGGTCATCCATGCGGTGGCGCAGGGGAACAAGGTGGCGCTGGCGGTGGATAACTGGCTGCGCACCGGTAAATTGGAACGTGTGGTGTACGAGCCCAAGCGGCATGACTATCCGCGCTACGTCAACGTGGAGGACTATGCCCATGCACGCCGGCCGACTCCGCGGGTGTTGCCTCCAGAACGGCGTATCGGCCGCGGTTTTGCCGAGGTGGAGATGGGTCTGGACGAGGTGATGGCCCAGGAGGAGGCGAAGCGTTGCCTGCGCTGTGATCTGGAATGGATGCAGCGCGTGGGGCTGCCGATCCCCGAGGTTGAGGCGGAGTTGCAGCCGCAGCCGGCATAGGCGGGACAGCATGAAGGGCAACGTGTATACAGATAAGCTGACTTCCAAGCATTCGACCAGGGAGGATGAGTATGAGTAATGCCGCTCAGGTAGAGGTAAATGACAAAGTGCATGCTGTAGTGCAACAGGCGATCAACCGACACGGCAGAGAGCGCGAAGGGCTGATTCCGGTCTTGTCTGAGGTAAACCGTACCCTGGGCTATCTGTCGCCTGAAGCACTCTCCGAGATCAGCCGTCAGATGCGGGTGCCGAAGGGTCAGGTGTTCTCGGTAGCCAGCTTCTACCGGATGCTTTCAACGAAACCACGTGGGCGCCATGTCATCCAATTCTGTGAAAGTGCGCCATGTCACGTGGTGGGTGGTCGTGAGGTGTGGCAAGCGCTACAGGAGGAGTTGCACCTGCAGCCTGGTGAAACCAGCCCCGATGGACGCTGGACGCTGGTGACGACCAGCTGCCTGGGAGTGTGCGCAGTGGGGCCGGTGGTGATCGTGGACAACGACATTTACGGCAATGTGGACAGAGCCCAGCTGCCGCAAATCCTGGCGCGCTATGAGTAAGAGGGAGGGTGACGATGCAGGTAACTCGCGCTTTGGTACTTGTTTCCAGTGACCGTGAGAGCATGGAACGCGGTGCGCAACAGGTATTCGAGCGGTTGCAACAGCAGATCCGTGCTACCGGTCTCCAGGATGAAGTGGTGGTCACGATGGTGGGGGACCTGGGGCGTCACGACGCCTTGCCGATGGTGATCGTCTATCCTGAGGCGGTGGTCTATGGCCCTGTGCGTCCTGATGATGTGCCCTTCCTCGTGGAAGAGCATTTGCTCAAAGGTCGCATTGCGGCCGGTTTGCAAGCTTCCACCCGCGAGCTATCGGGCAGGATTGCCTGGTTGTCGGCGCGTCAGGGCACCCTGCCGGCAGAAAGGCGCATTGTGCTCGCCCGCGCGGGGCTTATTGACCCCGAGGACATTGAGGATTACATCCTGCACGACGGGTACGAAGCGCTGGGCAAGGCACTCACCACGATGACACCTGCTCAGGTGATTGATGAAATCAGTCGCTCGGGTCTGCGAGGTCGAGGAGGCGCCGGCTTTCCCACCGGCACCAAGTGGCGTTTCGTCGCCAGTGCCAAAGGTGACCGCAAATATGTGATCTGCAATGCCGACGAGAGCGAGCCGGGCACCTTTAAGGATCGTCTGGTTCTGGAGGGCGACCCGCACAGCATTGTTGAGGCAATGACCATTGCCGGCTATGCCGTCGGTGCCAACGAAGGTTATATCTATGTGCGCGGGGAGTACGGGCTGGCGCTGGAACGTCTGTCGCGTGCGATCCATCAGGCCAAGCAGATGGGTTTCTTGGGGCGCAGTATCTTTGGCAGCGACTTTGATTTTGACATTCACATCCATGCCGGTGCAGGCGCCTATATCTGCGGTGAGGAGACCGCGCTGATCGAATCGATCGAGGGTAAACGCGGCGAGCCGCGCTCGCGGCCTCCCTATCCCACCACCCATGGTCTGTGGGGCAAGCCCACCCTGGTCAACAATGTGGAGACGTTGGCCAATGTGCCGCCCATCATCCGCAATGGCGCCGCCTGGTATCGCCAATTCGGCACCAAGAACAGTCCCGGCACCAAGGTGTACACCATTCTGGGTGCGGTGAATGTCACCGGCCTGATCGAGGTGCCGATGGGCATCACGCTGCGCGAGGTAGTTGCCATCTATGGCAAGGGCATGAAAAACGGTGCGACGTTCAAGCTGGCCCAGACGGGTGGCTCCAGCGGTTCTATCATCCCGGCGAGCTTGCAGGATACCCCTATGGATTTCGACTCCTTTGCACGTGCGGGTGTCTCGCTGGGCTCAGGGGCGTTGCTCATCTGCGATGAGGATACTTGCGTGGTCGACCTGGCCAAAGTATTGCTCAATTTCTTCAGGGTGGAGAGCTGCGGCAAGTGCACGCCATGTCGTGTCGGCACCCAACGTGCCTATCAGATATTGAACACCATCTCAGAGGGTACTGCCGAGATGGATGACCTCAAAAACCTGTTGTCGCTGGCAGACGGCCTGGTCAATTATTCCAATTGTGGTCTCGGCCAGACGGCAGCGGTGCCCATTCGGGACATCATGAGACACTTCCGCGCGGAAGTGGAAGCACATATCTCATTGCGCCTTTGCCCCACCGGTGTCTGCCCGATGAGCGGACGTCGGGTAATGGTGGCGTAGGACAGCGAGCTTCAAAGACTTAAAGTGGAGAGGTTGGATAATGATCACGCTGACAATTGACGGTAAGGAAGTTCAGGTACCTGAAGGCACCACTGTGTTGCGCGCAGCGGAACAAGCGGGCATTCACATTCCCACGTTGTGCGACCACAAGCATCTCTTCCCCTATGGCGGTTGTCGTATGTGCTTGGTGGAAGTCGAGGGCGCACGCACATTGCAGCCCTCCTGCACCCTCCCCGCGGCGAACGGCATGGTTGTATACACCAACACCCCGGCAGTGCGAGAAGCGCGCACCTTCGTGCTGACGCTGATCTTCAGCGAGCGCAACCATTTCTGCATGTACTGTCCGGTGAGCGGCGGGGATTGTGAGCTGCAGAATGCGGCATATGGACAGGGGATGACCGAATGGCCGCTCCAGCCCAACTGGCAGCCCTATCCGGTGGACGGCTCACACGAGTTCATCGTGCTGGATCACAACCGCTGCATCCTGTGTCGTCGCTGTGTGCGGGCTTGTGCAGAGCTGGTGGGCAATTTCACTCTGGGTGTGCAAGAGCGCGGCGCCAGCACGCGTATCATCGCCGATTTGGATGTGCCGCTGGGTGAGAGCACCTGCGTTTCATGTGGTACTTGCCTGCAGGTGTGTCCCACCGGCGCCATCATTGACCGTGTGAGCGCCTACCAGGGCCGCCTTAAGGATGTGACGCGCATCAAGTCAACCTGCGTGGGATGCAGCGTCGGATGCGGCATCGAGATGATCGTGCGCGATAACCGCTTGTTACGCATCGAGGGTGACTGGGATGCGCCGGTGAACCAAGGTGTCCTGTGCAAGATCGGCCGCTTTGATCCGTTGACCGACCAGGGCGAGCGCATTCTCACGCCGCTCGTGCGCCGGAATGGTGGACTTAAGGCGACCACCTGGGATGAGGCTTTGCAAGTGGTGGCTTCTCGCCTACAGACGATGAAAGGACGCAACGGCAGCGGCATCGCTGCGCTCGCTTCTACGCGACTACCGGTCGAAGCTCTGTACAGCTTCAAACAGCTCTTTGCCGACAAGCTGGATAGCGGCATCGTGACCAGCATCGAGGAAGGTGTCACGACGGCGTTGCCCGGCTGGGTGGCGCGCAAACTGGGCAAACCCTTTGAGGGCACGCTCGACGAGATTCACAATGCAGATCTCGTTTTGGCAATCGGGGTGGATCTGGTTGAGAACCATCAGGTGGCGGGCTTCTTTGTGAAGCGCATCCTGCCGCAGGGTTGCAAGCTGGTGGTTATTGACCCGTATGACAATGGTTTGCATGCTCTGGCCGATTTCTCGCTGCGTCCCAAGAAGGAGACCGATTATGACCTCCTGGTGGGACTTATGCAGGTCATTGCCAGCTTGGGGGCGGTGCGCACCCACCCCATCGGCACGCATGACCTCACCAGGCACACGCCGGATAACGTCGGCCGCACGACCGGGGTGCCGGCGGAGGCCATTCGCGAGGTAGGACGCCTGCTTGCTGAAGCAGAACATCCGGTGTTCATTTATGGAAAAGGGCTTACACGCGCCAGCTTCCCCACTGCCTTGGAAGCACTTCTCGATCTGGCGCGCATGGCGGGCGCCCTCGGCGACACACACAGCGCCGTGATCGGCACCAAGGGACAGGCAAACAGCATGGCCGCCTATCTGTTCGATCTCGACAAGGCATTCGACCTCAAGGGACATCAGGTGGCTTACCTGGCACTGGGTGACGATCGCCCCGGCACGCGCCTGCTTGAGCAAATAGAAAATGTCCCCTTCGTGGTGGTGCAGGCCAGCTACGCTTCTCCTTTGACCGATCGTGCGGATGTTGTCCTGCCGGCCACAATTTGGGCCGAGCAGGCAGGGCATTATGTGAACCTTGAGGGGCGCCTGCAAGAGGCGCGTCAGGGGTTGACGCCACCGCGCGATGTGCGGAGCAACTTGGCCATCTTCCAGGCATTGGCTGAGGCGTTGGGTATCACACTGGATGAAAACTGGCGCGATGCCCTGCAACAACGTGTGTGGATCGGTCAGCCGGATGCTTGTCGATAAGTGTGGGCGGTGGACGACGGAAAAGTATGAGATATAATAATGGGAGAAAAAGGGTATTGAAAGGAGTATAGAAATGCCTAAACCGAAAGTGGCAACTGATTGGCTGGCAGCATGCGCGGGGTGCCATATGTCGCTACTGGATATGGACGAGCGCATCGTCAAGCTGGTTGAGCTTGTGGATATCCGTGCGACACCGATCACCGACTTGAAGGAGCCAGATGAAAATGGTGTCGACGTAGGTGTTCTCACCGGTGCGGTGAACACAACAACCAATGAAGAAGTGGCTCGCCGTATGCGCAGCCGGTGCAAGATTCTGGTGGCATTAGGCGATTGTGCCGTCTTCGGTGGAGTCATTGCGATGCGCAACTTTTTCAAGCTCGAAGATGCTCTCAAGCGTGCATACGTGGAAACGGAGAGCACCGACGCGGAGGGCAAGGTCCCAGCTGATCCTGAGCTTGGTGTGCCTACTCGGGTCAGGGCGGTCAAAGAAGTGGTCAAAGTAGATGTCTGCGTGCCTGGTTGCCCCCCTGATGCAGACACCATTTTTTATGTTCTATCGGAGCTGGCTCAGGGACGCATCCCTGAGCTCAAAGACGAAAAACTCCAATGGCATTGAGTCAATACGCATATCAGCTAATAGACCTGGATATAGTCGGTGCGCAGAAAGCGGAGATGGAGAGAGAAAGAATATGGAAACGCGGAAAATCACAATCGAGCCAGTAACCAGGATCGAAGGACATGCCAAGGTAACCATCTACTTGGATAGCAACGGCAACGTAGAGCGTGCCCTCTTCCATGTCAACGAGTTTCGCGGCTTTGAGAAGTTCTGTGAGGGTCGCATGTACTTCGAGATGCCTGCCATCACGCCACGCATCTGTGGCATCTGCCCGGTCAGCCATCACTTGGCAGCTGCCAAAGCAGGTGATGCGTTGGCCGGTTCGCCACCCCCACGCCCTGCCTCATTATTGCGCGAGCTGATGCATATGGGGCAGATCATCCAGAGTCATGGGATGCACTTCTTCGAGCTCGCCGGGCCCGATTTACTGTTGGGCTTCGACGCCGACCCGGCGGTGCGCAACGTGGTAGGATTGATTCAGACAGATGCTCAGCTGGCACTCAAGGCAGTTAATCTGCGCAAGTACGGCCAGGAGATCATCAAGACGTTGGGTGGGCGCAAGGTGCACCCCAATTTTGCCGTGCCGGGCGGGGTGAACAAGGCCCTGCGCCCCGAGGAACGCGACCAGATCTTGGCCGGCTATGATGAGGCATTGCAGGCTGTACAGCTGGGCCTGAAAATCTTCAAGGATTGGGCGGAGAAGAACCTCGAAGACATCAACAAGTTTGCCGTGTTCTCCACCGGCTATTTCGGACTGGTCACGCCGGAGGATGGGCTTGAGCTGTACGAAGGTGAGTGCAAGCTGATTGACGCTAACGGCAGGCCCTTGGAGCGCTTTCCGGGCCATCGCTATCTCGACTATATTGCGGAGCATGTCGAGGATTGGTCCTACCTTAAATTCCCCTATTACAAGAAGATGGGATGGCCGGCGGGGGTCTATCGTGTCGGTCCGTTGGGTCGGCTGAACGTGGCGCAGAAGATTGACACCCCGTTGGCCAACGCCGAGCTGCAAGAGTTCAAGAAGCTCAACGGTGGGTGGCCGGTCGAAAATACCCTGTTCTACCATTATGCGCGCCTGATCGAATGCCTGTTCGCCGTGGAGAAGGCGCATGTCCTTCTGGACGACCCCGACATCCTGAGCACAGAGATCCTGAACACGCGCCGAGAATGGGTGGGCGAGGGTGTAGGGGTCATCGAGGCGCCACGCGGCACCTTGTTCCATCATTATTGGGCGAACCGCAACGGCCAATTGCAGCGCGTCAACCTGATCGTGGCCACCGGCCATAACAATTGGGCGATGAGCAAAGCGGTGGACAGCGTGGCCAAGACTTACATCAACGGTCAGCCCATTCGCGAGGGGTTGTTGAATCGTGTCGAGGCGGCCATCCGCGCATATGATCCCTGTCTGTCCTGTTCCACCCACGCCGTTGGGCAGATGCCCATCGTCATCGAGATCGTAGACAAGAGCGGTGAAGTGGTGCAGACCTTGCGGCGCGATAGCTGATTATCTGCTTAGAACCTTGCCGCTCCCAACGTTTCACGAGGTGTTTCACCTCGCGCGATCGAAGAGGGAGGGAGCGGCAACCTTAGTGCCGGTGCGCAGGGCTGCAGAAGAATGCAAGAAACGAAGAATTTGCCTTCAGGCAAGACGCTGGTGATCGGATTTGGCAATCCCGATCGCCAGGATGATGGGGTGGCCTGGTACATCTTGGAGCGATTGGCGGGACAGCTGGGGCGCACGGTCTCCGAGAGCTTAGATGATGATCTATGTCGCATGGAACCGTCGCCCGTGTTGGTGCGTATGCCCCAGCTGGTCCCTGAAATTGCCGAGCCACTCTCCTGTTTTGCGCGTGCCTGCTTTGTGGATGCGCATACCGGCAGTTACGCGGAGGAAATCCACTTTACCGCACTGCAGCCGGAGCACCAGGCCTCTCCGTTCACGCACCATCTGACGTCACAGAGCTGCTTGCAGCTGACCCTCAGTTTATATGGTCGGGTACCGCAGGCAGTGCTCTGTTCAGTGCGCGGATATGAGTTCGGTTTCGGACGTTCTCTGTCCGAGAGGACAGCTGCTTTGGCAGAGGAAGCGCTACAACGTATTCAGGCATGGCTAGAGGAGGATGCGCGGTGACAGCACCAAATGGCGATGGCGACACACCCACGGTGGACCTCTCCTTAATGGAACCGGTTTTCGAGAAATACGCTGCTCAGCCCGGCGCCTTGATCCCCATCCTGCAGAAGGCACAAGATATCTACAACTATTTGCCCCCTGAAGTGTTGCAGCTGATCGCCGAGCGGCTGGGCATCGCGCTGAGCAAGGTTTATGGGGTGGCAACGTTTTACGCCCAGTTCTACCTGGAGCGACGTGGCCGACATGT
>Ga0123519_10001734_pt1 | contig 37288 bp, 62 predicted proteins | sample YelNatPaOPRAMG02_FD_87396 | JGI IMG/M metagenome (GOLD analysis project Ga0123519, IMG submission 87396) | Hot spring microbial communities from Yellowstone National Park - Yellowstone National Park OP-RAMG-02 (version 2) | ecosystem: Environmental > Aquatic > Thermal springs > Hot (42-90C) ... | reverse complement strand
TCTCAGGCAATCTGCTATGCCACTTTTTGTTTAATTCGCAAGCAAGATGCGGAGAAATTATTTTTATCTCAAGCTGAAGCGGAGATATTAAAATTCCTCCGTTTTCCTGGAACAATGATAGAGTCGTTGGCATAGCATCTCCGCATCTGCTTTTAATTACTTCAACCATTGCTTTAGGTTTTTTGAAAATACCTGTCCTGAACCAAAAATAAGTAAATATACTTTTGAATTCATAAAAGCCTCCAGAATTAATTTTTCTTGCCTAACTTATACTTATTATAGGTTTCAATTAAAATCCTTTCCTGATTGATTACAGCTTCAAATTTTGGTATTTTCCACATCAACTATCACTCCATTAAACAGGTTGCATGCAAATTTGATAAGCTCTTTTTGCTCCAATGGTATGGTAACTAATCCCCACATAGCAAGCTCTTCATCTTCCGTAATAGTTATCTTCTTTTCAACTAGTTCTGCTATGCCTTGCTGGATTAAAAATTCAGCTTCAGCATCTGATAGCTTTAAAACAGTTCCAACTTTTACATTGCTCCCCTTAATTTGTTTTATTATTCTAACTTTCACTTTCATTATTAAAAGCTCTTTTTTCTTGCATCTGTTTCTTTTCTCTTTCTAAAATTTCAATTAAATCTCTCAAATCTTTTCCCATTGCTCGCAATTGAAAAAACATATTAACCATTAGATTTCTTATATGCCATTTACCTGCTTTCTCAAATATTTCAGACAAACGATTAACTTCTTCTGCTATCTTTTCTATATTATCTTTGCACTCCCAAATACGATTTTCCCAAAGATAATACTTCCAATAAAGATAATCCTCTTCTTCATAAGGAATTACACAATCAGGATAGTTTAACAAAAGGAATTCAGCCGTAGAATTTTCTACATCTTTTATCTCCCCTACTTTACCTCTTATGCAAGAACTTTCTTTTAAAATTTTCAATTTCATTTTATCCTCCTATAATGTTTTAATTTTCTTAAAAATTTCTTTAACAAAATCGGACAGTTTTTCATCTTCCATCATTTTTTCTATCTCTTCTCTTTCTTTTCTTTTTCTTTCCTGTTCTTCTCTCTCTATCCGATTAGAAAGATATTTATCTAAAATTCTCTTTAAAGCAGGATAGCTGACCCGTTCACTCCACGCTTCAACAAGTTCATCATCATTGCACGCTGATATAAAATCTACTGTGGAATATCTATCTTTAATCCGTTCATAAACCGCATCCATCTGTTGCTTTGACGGTGTTTTTCCGCATAAGAGTAACACTGTTTTAATTTTTGATTTAAACAATTCATAATCAATCATCTAAAAAGCTCCTCCTTTCTCCAAATTTTGCTTTCCTGAATTCCTGTCTTTCTTGTTCACGGGAAAGCCAGCCCGTGATAAAACGCTTCCAGTTCTTTTTCCATCGTGTTTTTGGCTGAGACATAACCCAACTTTCCATCTGCTTGATTTCAGTTTCAACATTAACCGCTGGATAAGCAGACTTCCATTTATCAATAAAAGGCTCAATTCCTTTAAAGGTATAGGTTTCTTCATCAAAAACAATATCTGCCTGTTTATGCTTGCCTGTTTCATTATTGTTTCCCTTAGAAGAAGAAATTTCTAAAGAAGTTTCAGGAGATGTTGGCATGAAATTTTCATTTGAAAATTGAATGCTATTACTATATATATATTCTCTTTCATTGATTCTCTTTAATTGATTCTCTTTGGGTAAAAATTGTTTATCGCTTGGAGGTAAATTTTGTTTATCGCTTGGAGGTAAAAATTGTTTACTTTGAGAAGTAACCTCTGGACGCAAATCTGCTTCAAAGACAGAATGCCATAAAAAATAATATCTTGATGTTTTATGCATAATCATTTCCATTCCTGAAGGTTTTTCTTGCTCAATAAATCCTTCTTTGATTAGTTGTTTAATGGCTTTTATTACTCCTTGTTTTGTAGCTCCTACTTCTTCTGCAAGTGTTTTCAGTGAAGGATAACAGATTCCATCTTCACCTGCATATTGAGCTAATCTTGCCCAAACCAATTTGCTTAATGCTGTCAAACCTTTATATTTTGCTAAAGAGTTTGGAATAAAACATCCTGTAAATAACTTATAAGGATTAAATCTTTGTCCTATTTCCATCTTAAACCTCCTAATTAATTTTTATAATTCTTTTATTGCCTTCTTTTGGTTTTAAGCCTAATGCATCTCTGAAAAGTTTTGGAATAAAAACATACAGTTTAGGCACTCTATCATTCCCTACATTATAAGTTTTTGTTGTTGCCTTTAAGATTGCTTTCACTTTATCACCCCCTTATGAGTTATAGCTTTGTCAAATTTGTAAAAATTTGCTATAATAATACTGTAATCACGATGAGGAAACTACCAGAAGGTTTCATCCCGCGGGAATGCTCCTCATTTTTAATCCCAGAAGTAATTAAAATATTTTGCAAACAATTCAAGTGCCTTTTCTATTTTTTCAACATCATAATCAGGATATTCTGTAATATCATAACCATAATAACAATTACATGCTTTCAATTTTTCTTTGAAGCCTTCAATAATTGTGTTTAAAATATTTTTCCATTCTTCTTTAGATTTAAGTGAATATGGATAGGAAAGCAGGTTATTTTCTTTTAATTCCTGTAATCCACTGGAGATTATTTTTGCAAGGTAACAATCAAAGTCCCAGAGGTCTCTGTCTGAATATCCTTTCCTGCCTCTCTGTATAAAGCACTTGATATCAAATAGTTTATCTTTTATCTTGCTTATCATTTCCTGCCCTTACTATTCTGATTTCCTCTGGAGTGATATACATTTCCACTTCTTCATTTATCTGCCAGCCAAATGCACGCATAATCCTTGATGGAAATGAAGTCACAAAATCTGCATTCCCACTTTTGAAAAATCTCTTCTTTGGTAACCAGAATTCTAATTTTCTTCCTTTCATTTTAATCCCTCCTGATTGATATTATTAGCTTCTATGAAGCCATGATATAGTATATACCATTATTAATTATCAAGTCAATATTTATAGTTATAAATATTTTTTATATATTTATAAAATATTTAAATTAAAAAAGTATTGACTTATTGGAATATTAATGATAAACTAAAATTAAGAATAAACAAACAAATTAAAACAGGAGGAGGGGGAGAATGGTTGAAAAACAAAAAGCAGGATTCAGGTTCGGAAAATATAAACTGACAGTTCTTGATAACATTGGTGCTTGTGAACATAACGGACGGAGCTATTGCTTTGTGCGTGTGAGGACCTCAGATGGGATAGAATATTTTAGTCTCAGACTCTATAACAGAAATGGCAAATTCATTAAGCAATTTTTATTTGAACCTGAGATTTTGAAAAACCTCATAGAAATATTGTCGTATGCAGATAGCAAAAAGGAGGAAGGAAGATGAACGAATTAGTAGAAAAGAAGGAAATTTTAGTTGATATAGTTACTCCACCAGAGGTTGTTCTTAATGAAGCACAAAAAGCAGCTCAAGCTCTTACAGAAGTTATTAAGTCAAAACCAAAGCCAGTAATTATAAGAGGAGAGCAATATCTTGAATTTGAAGACTGGCAAACAGTGGGTAGATTTTACGGACTTGTTCCTAAAGTAACAGAAACTCAATATATTCAGATAGGGAAAGCAGAAGGATTTTCTGCAAAGGCTGTCGTTGTAAGAACAAGAGACGGAATGGAGATTTCTGGAGCAGAAGCAATGTGTTTAAATGATGAGCCAAACTGGAAAGATAAGCCGATGTTTATGCTAAAATCTATGGCACAGACAAGAGCCTGTGCAAAAGCTCTACGGAATGTTCTTGCGTGGGTTGTAGTTCTTGCAGGATACAAACCAACTCCTGCCGAAGAGATTATTGAATTAGAAACTACTTCGCAAAATCAACCAGAATTGCATGAAAAAGCAAAACCTATATCAGAATATAGGGAAAAACCAAAAACTCAACCTGAAGCCTCTGGTAAAGCGAAAAAGGCAAGTGCTGGTTCTGAACCCATTTCAGATGCACAGAAAGGATATATAAATTTGATGATAGAAAAAAGAGGTTGGAAGTTTAAAGATGCTATGGGAGTTATCAGTGAAATTACAGGAAGGGAGCTTGAAAAGATAGAAGAGCTTACTAAAGAAGAAGCAACCAAAGTAATAACAAAACTGAAAGAAGAACCATTTTAAAGGAGGCAAAAAATGTGGACTTTAACAGAATTAGAATTATTAAAGAAAGTAAAGGAACTTGCTGAAGCAGAAAATCTCACTGAAATTTTGAAGTTAGTTAATTTCAGGATTATTGAGATTGAACAGGAGAGACAAAAAGAAGCAGAGCTTCAAGAACAGGTAAGAAAAAAGCTTGAGGGAATCAATCCATATAAAATGGGTGATAAATCTGATATAATCACTGACCAGCTAAGCTGGTGGTATTATAGCAAGCCTTATAATAATTTTTAGGAGGGTGTAAGATGGGAACTTATATATCCATTCATGGATTACCAGAAAGATTTTTTACTGCATTAGAGAGTGCAGGATTTGATGTAAAAAGGAAATTTCTTGATGGTGAGCATTATTATGAACTTGGTATTACAGTAAAAGATACGGAATTATATTTATATTCAGAACCAGTTGGGACAGAAGAAATAGTAGAAATAAAAATTGGTGGAACGGATTAAAGGGGGAACAGATGGAAACTGCTTATTTTGAAAGTGAGAAGGTTAATATTTTCATAGATAAAGAGGGTGTTCATATTTTTATTAACAATGTTCCAGTAGAGATTATTGAAAGATTAAGGGATGCTAAACAAAGTAAATATGCATATGCTGAAGATGGAAATTTTACTTATCATCAGGTAAGGATTGTTATTGGTGATGTAATATTACAATTAAATTCAATTGAAAAGAAAAGGGTGTAAAATGAACAGAGAAGAAAAACAATATCTGATTGACCAGATTTATTCCTTTTTAGGTATAGTAGAAAAAGAATTTTTACAAGAAGAAGAGCCAAAGTTTGTTGATATTTTTAAAGAGATTTGTAAAAGTAAAATACCTTTTGATTTTCATGTAGCACCGAATGGATTGATTACAGTGTGTTTATATAGTAAAGAATTGGACTTCATATGGGATGAGCATTCTTATGATTATGATGAAATAATGCGTAAATTTCTTAAAGCAATTCTAAAATTTTATTCTGATAGTGAATTTGCAATAAAATTAACCAACCATGCTTATTTTAATTATTTATTTGGAAAGGAGAAATAAACAATGGTAAAAAAAACAATGAGAGCAACTACATATTTCTTTGGGTCTAAACCGATATTAACAATTCAGAGAGGTGGTGGTCCGTTTATAAGATTTGGAGGACCTAAATTGCCATCATGGGTGGATAAAGTAGAAGTAATATCAGCGTCACCTAATGCTCCTATTTTTGGGCATTGGCATGTCAGACTACCTTCACCTGAATTGCCAATGAGACCAAAAAGAAGTTGCGGAAAAAGAAGACATTGTCGTAGAAGGCACTAATAAAAGGTATTAAAAAAAATTAAAGAATTTTTTGAGGAGGAATAGAAATGGAGAAATGGAGTTTCAGTAAGATTGAGGCAACAAGAGGTTGCAAGATTGCTTTTGAGAAAAGATACATTCAGGAGTTACCAACAGACACAGAAGTTCCTGAATATGAGCAGGCAAAAAGAATTCATGAAGAGATTGAAGAGAAATTTTTAAAAAAAGAAATTGATAATCCAGTTCTGGCAATGTATAAAGATGCGGATGTATTTATAGAAAAAGAATACAATTTTTCTAATGGAGAAATAGAATTTATTGCGTATCCTGATGTTATAATTGAAACTGAAATTAACAGATTAATAATTGATATTAAATGTAGATATGATGCAACGATTACTGATAAAGATAAGCTTCAGCTAATGATTTATGCCTCTATGGCACAACATGAAAAACCCGTTGCTAACACAACCATTGGAATATATGCAGTGTATAATCAACATTATCCATTAACAACGATTTGTATTGAACCGCTATCTATTGATTTTATTCTTGCTGAAATACAGAAGGCTAAAAGAAGAATACCAAGAATGACTGTTAAGACTTCAGAATGTCAATATTGTGAATACAAGCGTGGTTGTGATTATGGAATAAAACCAATTGATGAAACAAATCTTCAGCTGGTTGCAGAAGAATATCTATATCTTAAAGCAAGAGCTGATATGTATGAAGAGATATTGAGAAAGCATATTGAGTTAACTGGAGAGCCAGTTCAGATTGGTGAAATTCAGCTTGGGTTTTTTGAAAGAGCATATACGGTAATTAATCCAGTTGAATTCTTAAAATTATGCAAAGATGCTAATATAGAGGATTTTATAAGTTGTGTAAAGATTGATACGACAAAAGCAAAAAAGTTTGCTAAAGAAAATGAAATTTTGTATCAGGCTATGGATAAAGAGATTAAATATGTTTTTGGAATCAAAAGAATAAAGGAGGAATAAAAATGGAAGATAAACTATTAAAAATATACAAAAAGATTGAAGAATGGGAGAAAAAATTATTACAAAAAAATAAACCATATCTGGAAAAATGGAGAGAAGTAGCAAAGAGAAACATAGAAAAGGACAAAGAAATGGGGTGGCCTGTTGATTACGGGGAACTGGAGGTTGTAAATACAGAAATAGCAAGATTGGATGCCCAACTGGATGCTATTAAAAAAATTAAAGAATTTTTTGAGGAGGAAGAAAATTTCAAAAGGAAGGAGGATAAAGAATGAAAGTTTTCAATGATGAAGATATATCTCAATTAGCTGATGAGATTTTGCGAGTTGAATATCCTGAATATGAAAATGCTCCACAATATATGCAACATGCATTCAGAGCATTAAAAACACGGATTGAATCAAAATTGTGGCACTGGTTTATTACACATGGATTAATAAACACGGAGGTAATAAAAAATGAAAAAACTACTTAACTGGTTGTTAGTAGGCATAATGATAGGAGTAATATTTGGTTATGCATGGCATTATTTTGCAGTTAAGGATAAGCTGGAAGTATATAGAAACTATGAACAGATATTGAAACAGAAGGATGCACAGATAGCAAATTATCAGCTCAGAAGTGAGTTATGTTGTGGATATGTAAATTATGCTTTACAGAAAAGTGGTAGTGTAAAGCGTAGTTTACAGAAAGGAGAATAAAAAGTGAAAAAATTACTGCTTAAGGAGATAGGAAAATGATTATGCAAGTTTTAAAGTGGACAGTTTTGCTGTGGACATCTTTAAATATAATGGATTTCTTTTTCAGAGGGATATCAGATATTCTTGATGCACTCACTTTAATAACCATTGGTTATAATTTAGCTATGGAGGATGGAAAATGAAACCAAAAATATGGGATTTTATTATTAACACAGAGCCTATACCACAGGAGAGACCAAGATTTACTGTTAGTTATAGAAAAGGGAGAGCTTATGGAAGGGTATATGAAAGTCAGAAAATGAAAAAATATAAAGAATTTATTGGATGGGAATTAAAAAGGCAATATAAATCTTCTATAATTCCAAAATATATACCCATAGCTATTGAATGTATTTTTTTTCTTAAAGAAAAAAATTTTTTTAAGATGGATATAGATAATTTAATAAAAGCACTGCTTGATGCTATGCAGGGAATTATTTTTGAAAATGATAATCAAATAATCCGTCTATCAGCAGGTAAATATATAAGTAAAGAGCTTGGTATTATTCCCCAGCCTCCTTGTATTGAAATAAAAGTTATTGTTCTTCCAGATAGGAGGATATAGAAAATGGTAACAGCAAATGATATCTTAAACAAACTTTACAAAAAAGCAGATAAAAATAGTTGTCTTTATTGCAGTAATTTAAGAATTCACAAGGGTGAGGTATGGTGTAAGCATGGATTGATAGACAGATTTTACATTCTTGATATTTTAGCAGTAAGAAAAATAACAAGCAAACTTATAAGATATAATGATTGTGCTTTTAATGATAGTGTTTTTGAGCATTTTGATAATAAATAAAGAAGGAGGTATAAGTTATGCAATCTTTAGCATTAAGAGGGATTTGTGATACATTTGAGGCTGTTCAGAAGATGAGAATAGCCGCAGAAAACAGGTTAAGAGCAATTGTGCAGAATTATGATGAAGACCACAGAGAAAGAAAAATAGCAATGGAACATGTTAAAAAAATTAAAGAATTTGAAAAAATTATTACCAGACAGGCTGAAGAGGTATTAAAAAATGATATTATTTATAATGAGTTTTTAATTAAAGTAAATGGTATCAATATCAGAACTTCTTTAAGATTGCTGTCATTAGGACTTGACCTTAAAAGAGAGCTTTCTGACTGGTATGCGTATTTTGGATTAGTTCCTGTTTACTGGGCTTGTGAATGTGAACATGGACATAAAATACTGCTACCATCTGACCCATTTAAAACAGGAGCTACCTGTATAATGCCAAAGAAGATAGATGAGGATGAAGAACTATCAGAAGACCTTGATGGAGACATAACTCTTATAAAAAGACCTGTTATGGGGGAATGTGGTGGTAAGATTATTAAAGCAGAGCCTATGCCACCAAGAAGAATGAAAGGTTACTTTAGTTTCTGGAACAAAAAAGCTAAAAAAACATATTATATTGTTACTGAATATTGGGTTAAAAATCCCAACAAGAGTTTCTATGGTAGAATATTTAAGCAAGAAAGAGAAAGGCTAATGAACAGACCTGATGCTAAAGATAAGTATTATAAAATTGTTAAAAAGGGAGGCAAAGAGACAAAGGTAGCTTCAAGAAGAGCAACACTTTCAGCAAGAAGAAAAGCTTTTAAAATATTTCTTGCACATTTATACCAATCATGGAGAGAACTATCAGGCATGGGATATAGAATGCCTTATGCTTTTGAATTCTTAAAGCATGATGATTTTATAGACTGGAAACAAGCAATACAAATAGAAGAAACATTAAGAAGTAAAGCAAGTAAAAAGAAAAAAGTAGCATAGTTATGAAACGAAAGCAACAATTTTTATGAATGAGTTAGAAATCTCAAGCAACACGAAAATAGGAATGAATTAGGAATAGAAAGCAACAGAGATTTGAAATGAGTTAGGTGTTATAAGCAATAAAGATGTAAAAATGAGTTAAAAATAATAAGCAACAAGAAATTTAAATGAGTTACAAGGAAGGAGTAACAAGAAAGTCTAAATGAGTTATTTAAACATAGTAACAAGATTGAGGAATGAGTTAGACAAAAAAGTAACAGAGGTTTTAAATGTTAAACAAAGATTAATTCATTTTTAGTAACAGTTAACATTGTATAAGCAAGTCTGTTTTTTTCTTCTGGCAGGCTTGCTATACACAGAGAAATATCAGGATTTAAGGTTTTCATATTAGTTACAATCCCACAATATATATTTGGTGAATACCATCTCTTGTTTAATTTACCTTTCCACATTATCCATTTTCTTGCCAAATCTTCCTGTAAACAAAAATTAAAATTACTGCTTACCCAAACTTTGATTAAATATTTAAAGAATGTTGTTTTATGTAAAGTAGCTCCTGAAATAGCAGGTAATGAATACATTTTCAATAATTGTTTTTTGCCTCCAAATTTATCTGTGATTTCTCCTCTTATACTGTCTATAAGAGTTTTAATTTCTTTGTAAGTAATTATACCTTTATTATTACAAACATTTTCCATAATATTAAAAATAACATATAATTCAAAAGGAAATCTGTATTTTTCTGTAACCCCCTTGAATGGTATGTTTTTATTAAACAATGTCGTTTCTACATTATCAGCATACATTGGTGTTTCATAAACAACACAGGCTAAATCAAATTGTTTTGCCTGTAAATAATTTAATGCCTTATCTAAACTATTAAAATGAGATACTTTACCAAAAGCCTTACTTGGAGATATGTTATATGGAACTTGAAGTAAATCTTTAATCTGCACAAAATAGTTATACATATTTGCTGGTATTTGCAGTGAGGTATTTAAATCTATTGTTTCATTGAAATTTATATCATTACAATTAGAATACAAAATAGAGTATCTATAAGGGTCTCCTGTGTAATATATTTTTTCTGGGATAATGCATTTATCAATAGCGGAAAACAATAATTTATATCCATCTTCATATCCAGCTATAAAGAGATTTTTAACAGTAGCTTTTATATTTCTATCCATACATTCCTTTATAATATCAAAACCTGTTGTTATATTTAATTTTTCAAATGCTTTTTTAAATGTTTCATACTGTTCTACTGTTATATAATTCCATAATGGAATTTCTTTATACATACTATCATTCATATTAGCTTTTTCTGTAAGTAGTGTCCTTACACATCTCCATATAATTAAATCTCTTTCAAATCCTTTTTTATCATTAAACAAGTATGGCTGTCTTTTTAACTGATTACAAATATCATGAGTTTGACAGTAGCGTTTCTTAATAAGACTTGCAAAAAACTTTTCTGGGAAATCAACTGGAATATTTTTAACTCCATATCTAATAAGATTTAACAGCATTAAATGTCTGGCAATTTTATTGAATACAAATATTGCAGATTTAGGTTCATCTTTACATTTTTCTGCAATCCATGAAAAGCTTGCATTATGGCTATCAATAACTTTTATTTTTACCATTTGCTTTCCTCCTTGTAGCTTGTATTGAACGTATTTTTAACAAACAAGCTTGACAGTATTTTGCATATTTAAATTTAGCATAGAAAATTTTATTGCAATATTCACAAATTTTTTTATAATATCTTTCATTCTTTTTAGAACATTCTGAACAAAGATATTGGTCTGATTTATATTTTATAAACATTTTTCCACAAGTTTGACATTTAGCTTTTTTATTATATTTTTTAGCTCTATGTTTTTTTTTAGGCTTTCCTTCTGGAATAAATACTACATTACCGCATATTATGCAATGCCAGAATAAAACATGGTCATGTCCATCAAGGAACATAGAAGAACCACACTTCTTACAAATTACTGGAGGGGATTGTAAGGCTTCAGCTCTACTTTGCATATAGCCTCCAGTATGTAATTCAATAACTTTAAATCCTGACTGCTCATAAAAGTTTCTGGTGGGAAATCATAACCCTGTTGCTTGCATATCATTGACAAATAAACAGATTTCTTTATTCCATATCCTTTTTTACCTGATAATATTTCAATTAATAATGATGGTGGTATTCCTGTTATATAGGATAATTGATGTAATTGAATAGTTTTGCCTTGTTTATCTTTCAATAAAGGGTTTAATTGCATCATATATCCCTATTGCTTTTAGCAGTTGATTATTTTTTTCTACATTAACAGGAATATCAGAACTTTTTGGTAATTTATGATAAGCAAATCTTCTCCAACACTCAACTGCTATTGCAGAAGCAATAACTCTGTCATCATGTTTTCCTCTTTCAGCTCCAAGATAAGAACCATCTCTAATAAAAAAACTCATTTCTTCAACTAAATCTTTACTTTTTATATCTAACATATTCATTTCAAAAAGGCTTTTAAACTGTCCCATAACAGCTTCTTTTGTATCAGCAGTTGTTTGCCAGTGCCTTACATAAGTTCTATTTAAGCTATCAGCCCTGTAATATAGATATTCTTTTATATTTCTTATATTGGATTTTATCTGCTCTATGTTTATATCTTTGCTATCAAAATTCCATACAATTTCACCGATATCATAAGCATTTCTTTTTAAGTTATCTATTTCTTTTATTACCATCCTGCCAGGTCCCTGAACTTCTATATTTACATAAGCATTTTTATAAAAGCATGCAAAGAATAAAATAAGTTTAGCAAACTCTATAACTCCTAAAGAATTATCAGAATATTCTGCAACCTGAATTACTTTGTCTCTATAACCTTTCCATACAGATATAACAGCATTATCGCTTTCTGGTGATGATGCATAACTGGGGTCTGCACCAATAAAATAGTTTTCATTTTCTTTTGGATATTCAAATATCTTTAAGTTGTGGTCAAACTCTGTTCCTCTATCTATATATATTCCATTAGCATTGGCAAATACATTAAAATAATGTGCAGATAATTTCTTTTTCATTAATTCAGTTAGCTTTTCAGAACTGAAATATCTGTATCCTGATAACCTGAATGCTTCATCTTCCCACCATGGCAATTCCTGTAAAGCATAATTTAAATCTCCTGCAAATGTAGTAGCAACTTCTTTCCTGAACCATGCAAGCTGTTCTATGCCAATGTCAAAATTATATAACTCTTTAACTAACTTAATTTTATTTCTTTCTTCTCTTGTTGGTGGATATCCATATTCCTGAAACAATGGATTGTCTCTTTTAATCCTGTAATCATTTCTCATATACCAACCTGTAAATATTGTTTTCTGTGAAGGGTTCTTTTTAGCTTCCCTCCATCTATCATAAAAAGAATTAAATCCATTAGCTGTGCTTTCTAATATGCACCATCTTGCTGGATTAGTTTTACTTAATGAAACCATAAGAGATTTTAATACCTCATCATTGGGGTCATTAACAGAATAAAAAGCCGCTTCTGTTGCATGCAGGCATGTAAGAGCCTGTGAGCGTGCAACAGTTTGTCTTGAGCTTTCACGGGAAGATACATGCATAAACTGTATTTCTGAACCATTGGCAAAATGCATCATTTCTCTGTTATCAATAAGACAGCTTACTTTCATATTTCTTGGAAGAGTTAAATACATGCTTCTGATTATTTCTCTTAACTTTGGTCTTGCTTCATAACTGTGGCATAAAAAACCCAATTTAATGCCTTTAATTCCCATAATCCAGAATAAATCAAGAGCATGCAATACAGTAGTTATCCCAAGTTGCCTGCCTTTAAGAATAAGGAATTCTTTTATTTCTGAATTTTTTTCTATTTCTGCAAAGATTTGATTGATAACATATTTCTGGCTATTAAACCATGCAGATGGTGAAAAAGAAGTTAATCCTTTTTCTCTTGATACAATCTTTAAATATTCAGCCCATTTGTAGAAATTAGATAAAACCGATGGCACCTCTGTCTCTCCTTTCAATCTTTACTTCTTTGTTATTAAACAGTAACTTTGCTAATTTTCTTATAGCCGATAAATCCTCACATACATTTATTAAGGCATAAAGAAGAATAAATTTTGCATTTTCAGACATATTAAGAAAATGTATTACCCATTCATGTTTAAATCTTTTAACAGCTGTAGCATGTGGTATTCTTACATTCTGAAGGATAAAATCAAATAACTTTATTATTATACCATTACTTTTTAGGCATAGTAGCATATAAAAGAATTCCTTAAATGCCTGTTTATCAAAATAGTGGAGTTTCAGATATACAAACTGCCCCCATAGCTCTTCAGCCATTGCATCAGAAATATTACATAGTTGAGCTATGCCATATGCATATTCTGGAATTTTCATCTTTTTCTCAGGAACAGTATTTGCCCTGCAATACTAATTCCAAAGAAAATAAGGGAATATAGAAGGCTTTTTTCTGAATAAAAGAGAGTTACTATAAATATAAACAGATTACAGGTAAGTGTTATTATCCATGCCAGTAATCCACTTACCAGCAAAAAGTTGATAAATCCAATTCCTGCTGGTGATACTTTTACTTCAGGTTTTGTTTCAACCTTCTTCTTCATTTAAAACCTCCTCTAATGTTGTTGTATTGCTTAAATCTTCAATATCAAGATTAAGCAAATCACTTGTTTCACCGCTTTTAATTTTGTCGTTTATTTTAACCAAATCTTTTATTTCTTTGATAGCCAGTAAAGGAGCTTTTAATTCCTCAAAATCAATAGGTTTCTTTTTTATTCTTGCTTCATATATTTCATCAAGTACATTTAAAGCAAGTGAATTTAATTTAGTTAGTAATTCTTTAAAAATATCTTTATCTTTACTTTTCCCCCGCATGCCTCCTCCTGTATTCTCTGTAACCTTTGTTTATAATATTCTTTAATGCAGAATTAACATATTTCCTGAACTTTGGATGATAACTGATAGCAGTGTCTTCAAAATCTTGTAAAATCTTTTTTTCTAATTCATTTCTTGTTAATGTTCCACCTACTACTTTTTCTATATCTGATTTGTAATTATCTTTTAAATCTTCCATTATAACAGAAGTCATCATTGTATCAAACCATGTCTTTGGATTATCTGATTGTAACTTTATAGGAACTTTAACTGCTTTAACTTTTCTGGTAATTGTATCCATTTCTCTGTATGCTCTTTCAAGTATTACTTTAGCCTCTTCAGGAGTAACCTTTTTTCTCATTTCCATTCTGTAATATTTTGACAGTTCCATGCTGGCTTGATATTTCATACCAGTTTGATACAATACTACTATTAATTCAGCAGGAACTTTTTCACCAGCTTCTGTAAATGTAACATTTCTGTTAAATATAAATGATATAGAAGATGCTATTATTGGCATAGGTAAAGCACCAATTATAGCCAATCCTTCTCCTCTTTCCATTGATTGAGCCATTTCATAAAGAGAATTAAATATAGGTCCTTTTTTGTGTGCTAAATGTTTTGCCCATTTGTCAGTAGCATCACCAATAGCCTCCTTAAGAGATTTATTGGTTGTGTAATATTCATATAGAAAGTCATGTAAAGGAACAAATCCCAGCAATTCCAGACCTTCTATTTCAAATCCAAGCAAATTAATATGGCTTCTTTTATATTTCCCTGTTATAGGGTCTATTGTAATAAATGGAACTCTAAATAAATCTACCCAGTTTTTGCTTTCTTTAAATCTTTCCCATGTTGTTTTGCCTGTTAATTGCCATGATATTTCATTTGCTAAAGCATAATGTAATAAGAATATTCTTCTGAAGAATTCTGAAAATAATTCATGTCCAGTTACAGAGCCAGTAAGATGCTTAATCATTGTTAAATACCAGTCTGGAGCAAATAGTAAAAGTCTTGCCGCTTCTCTTGCACTGTGTCTCATAAACAACCATTCATAATTACCACCAAAAGCACTACCAAGTCTATTTAAAAAACTTTCTGCAACTTCTTTTGTAATATTTCCTTTTTCTAATTCTGTTAGTATATTTCTTGCAGACATACATTTAAGAGTATAAAACAATCTATCCCATAGCCTTTTATCAAACTCTGCCCCTAATTTAACAAGTCCAATTTTTTGCGTAAGTTTAAGTAAAGGATTAAGTTTATCTTCTAATAATAATCTTTGTATCTGTTCTCTTACATCATCAAAACTTGCAATAAAGAAAGTAGATTTAATATTATATTTCCTTATAAGTTCAATAATTTCTCTTTGCATTGGTAATACATGCTCTTTAAACCATGCATCAGACCTGAATACACTTTCCCATGCCTTTGCTAACTCTTTAAATCTACCTGTTCCAATTGCCGCTGTACTTAATGCTTTATAGTGAATAATTCCAAATAATACCTGTATTCTTTTTAAAATAGTGTTTAAAGCAGATATTCCAGTTTTGGATGGGTCAAACAGCATCATTTTGCCAGCAAATAATAGTCTGATAGAGTGCCCTACTAATTCGTATATATCTTTATGAACATAAACTCCCAATTCTGGAAAATGTCCAATTAATCTTTGAGAATGTAAAGCTTTAAATAACTGCTGTGCATTCTCCTCAGTTAATCCATTAAGCCTTACTAATTCTTTAATCATATCTTCTTCAGATTTTGCCACATAAGGAACTAAATATTTTCTTGTTAGCCCTGTTGTTTCTCCTACAAAACCTTTTAATTCTGTTTCAATTGTTTTCCCTTCTGATATCCATTTAAGAAATAGTTTTTTTAATCTATCAATTGCTACTGGAATAGTATAAGCATTGGTAACAATATCTGCAAAATCCCTGTTAGATTTATAAACAACTCTAAAACCTTCTTCACCACTAACTTTAGATAATATATCATCAGCATATTTAGATAACAATGTAGAATATTTTCTTTCTTTTAAATACTTTGCTATATTTCCTATGTGGCTAATAAATGAGCTTAAAGCCTCTGATACAACTCTTTCAATTTGATATTCAAATGGTGATGTAATTGTATCAGCTTCTTTTAAACCAATCTTTGCTGGAAGCCCTATTCTTGGATAATACATATTATGCATTGCATCTATGTTAGCCTTAATGTTTTTAGGCATTATTTTAGGCAAAAGATTCCTTATCTTATCAAGATTTTTTAATGTTAAATCTCTTTCTTGTTGTTTAAGTAGTCCTCTTTTAACTATCCCAAGCTTACTTATAGTTCTTGCAGTTTTACTAATTTCTCTTCTTAATGATAACAAGTGTTTTTGTAATGGTAGTAATTCTTTAATTTTTTTCCTTTCAGCTTTGATTAAAGACTTTATTTGTTCTTTTAAAAATCTTACTCTTTCTTTCCCTACTTCTGATGTATCTTTAAGAGCTTTTTTTAATTCTTCCCTTGCTTTAACAATATTTGCAGACTTGTATATAGCTTTTGTTGGTGCATAAAGTTCAAAATATGTATCTATTTGTTTTATGGCATTTTTTAAATGAGTAATAACAGTTTCTCTTTCTGCTATATTACTAACAATACCTATTTTTGAAATAGCTTGTTTAATCTCATTTGCTATTGGAGTTACTTTTATCTTTTCTGGAAATTCAGTAGCAATCTTTTGAAGGTCTAATATAGCTTTATTTAATATATCATTTATCTTTTGAGCTTCTTTTATTTCAGGAATTCTAATTCTACCAAGTTGTTTTAATGTTCTTTTAAGTTCTAAAATAATTGCACTAACTTCTTTTGTATTTTCTAATAAGCCTTTATCTCTTAAACTTTCTAATACTTTAATTAATTGCTTTGTATCTTTTAATTCATTCTTAAATACATCTGCTGTAATTTTTTCCCTTTTTGTAAGAGAAGTAGTTATTTCTTCAAGTTTTTTAATTTTATTTGAAATTCTATATTGTATATCTGCTACATCTCTATCCAATTGTTCTAAAACTCTTGGGTCTATTTTATCTGCAATTAAGTTATAATATGCCTCAGTGCTATGTTTATATAAATTATCATATTTACTTAATGTAGGATATTTCTCAAGAACTGATTTAGCAAGTGGTTCTATTTCTGGTATTTTTGCTAATTCAAATAAGAAATGAGGTTCTACGCTATATTCATGAAATGGAGTGGTTTTTATTTTTTCTAAAACTGCCAGTGCTTTATCTGCTGGTAAATCTGGAATAAGACGGGGATTTTTACTTATTGCCTGCTGTATTGCTTCAATTAATCTTCTAATATCTTCAGGATTCCTAACAAATTTTTTTAATTCTTCTTCTGCGTTTCTTCTTACATAAGTGCTGATATTCATAACATCCAGCAATTCTTTATGAACATCTTTTATATCAGCTGGTTTTGCATTACCACCATGAAAAAGCCAGTTATAAACCTTTATAGATTTATCTGCTACTTTTTGTTTTACTGCTTCGGGAGTAACAGCTTTAACAGTTTTAACAGCATACTTACCACCCTTTGCTATACCATAACCTAATAGCTGTGCAGTTACAGCACCTTTAATAGCTTCTTCTGGCTTTTCACCCTGTATTAAAGAACTTGTAGCTAATCCTAATGTTTCACCAGTTAACTTTGAACCTTTAACAAGTAAGTTAGCAAGCCTTGTGGCATTCTGTAGCATTTTAGCCCCTCTGGTAGCAGTAACAACTGCACTACCAAGACCACCAAATATTAAACTGCCACCAGCCATTGAAAGTAAATCTAATCCAACAGATAATGCTAAATGTCCAATTGAAAATTCATGTTCAGGTTCTTTTACTGGAGTGGCATATTCTTCTGGCTTAAACCATTCAGGTCTTTTGCCAATTATTTTATCACTACTTTTTTTTACACCAAATATATCAATCTGTCTTGGAGCAAATATATCTACCATTTACAATCCTAAAAATGAGATGATTTTTCTTTTTTAGTTTCTCCACCCATCTGCTCTGGAGGGATTAAACCTGTAGATAACTCTTCATATAGTTCCTTAAATCTTTCCTCATCTGGTTTAATACCAGTGAATTGAAAGGCTGACATTAATAAGTGTGCTAATTGTTCTCTGGTTAGATGTTCCATATTAACTGCTTTTAAAAGTTTATAGAATGTTTCTTTAACTTCTTTTCTTAACTTGTCTTTATAACTACCTTCTTTAGCTAATTTTGCTCTTTCTATTTTTAAATGCTCCTGATGATATTTTGCATTTTCAATAGCTTTAAATTCTTCAAGCCTTAAATGAGCAATTTTAAATAAAAATTCCCTTGTTTTGTTAAATGCCTTATCTATTTCTTCTAACATTTTTTCTTCCTGTTTAATTCTGTTTTCGTATGTTTTGATTTGTTTTTCAAATTGTGCTGAAGTTATTTTTGCAGAACTTTCAATTTTCTCTAATTCCATTTTAGCTATTTCTAACTCATTTTGTTTTCTTTCTTTAGCATATTCATAATCAATTTCCCATTGATTTAATAATTTCTGGTAAGTTTCTAAATCATTTTTCTTTAAAGCATCCATCATGGAATTGAAATAAAAGTAATTATATCCTGCAAATTTATCTCCTCTAAATACAGTTGCAATACCAACAATAGCTGGAACAAGTATTTTTGTAATAACTTGAGCAAGATTTTTAGGTTTTTCAACATCTTCAAACTTTGGTGGAGCTGGCAATTCTTTTTTAGCTATTTCCTGTATTCCAGATATTGTTTTATCAACATCTTTTTTATAGCTTTCTAAAAATTCATCCTGTTTCTTAAGTGTTTCATTTAGAGTTTTTTGCATTTCTTCAATCATCTTTAGATGTGGTTCTTTTGCTTTTGCTTCTTCTTCTCCTATTTTTTTAAATTCTTCTGCAAATTGCCCTGCTTCAGAAGTAGGTTGTTTTACTTTTTCTCCCCCAGTAGATGAAACTTCAGCTTTTGGTTTAGCTTTTTTTATTTTTTGTGGTTTTTGAGCTTCTATTTTTATTTCTTTGCCTTTTCTTTCTGCTAACCCTGTCCAACCAGAATATGGTGATTGAGTTACTCCTTTTATACCCGCAGTACCTGTCAGATAATTTCTTATACTCTGGTCAATTAATGCGGATTTTTTTTGTCTTTCTATATCAGAAATTGTTACTCCCTGCCCAGTTGCAGGATTATATGTTTCATATTGCACGACAGACTGTTTAGAAGTTCCCATTATAAATACCCCCCTGCTAATTCATATCCTTCCTGTATTAAAGAAGTATATGGTTTTATAATATTTTCTATTTCTGTGTCCTGATAACCAAGTCCTTTTAAGAAATCTTTTGTTTGTTGCATAAATTGCATTCCAGCTTCATAAGTTGGTTGATAATATTGCAAAATATCTTTAGCTCTGTCAGATGAGACCATTGTTGGAGGTAAAGCTCCAGTAAGCTCATATACTTTGCCTTTTTCTATTTCTGACGGTGAATATCCCTTTGCCCATTGATAAGCTCCTGCCATTCTCAATGCCTGAGATACTTCTGGAGTTATTGCAGTATATTGAGATATAGCCTGTGATTTAGATTGCTCTAATGATTGTAATTTTTGCTGTCTTAATTGTTCAAAAGCTTGTTTTGTTTTTTCTGCATAAGGATTATATTGTAAGCTCCCAATGGCATTCATAAGAGCAGTTTGCAATAATTGTAATCTTTTTGCCTGTTCTATTTCTATATTAGAACCAATTTGTTTTTCATATTCACCAAACTTTGATTGTATAGCAGATAAAAAAGGAGATATATCTGCTGGTGGTCTTTGCTGTATTTCTCTTGTAAATCTATTTATCCATGGTTCTTCTTCTTTTTTCTTTTTTCCACCCATAAGCCCTCCTACTTTTAATATTATATCCAGCCAATTTCTGAAGTAGTGTCTTTAGGAGCAACTGGAGTTTGAATAGTAGTAGTTGGAGCTTGAGTAGTGCTTTTACCTAATTCTCCTAATTTCCCAAAAGCAGTTTGTAAATTTCCAAAAGCTTGTCCCTGAGCCTGACCCATCAATGCCGAATAAGTTTGAGCCTGTGCATAAGCATTAGCTTCTGCAATTTTACCCTGTAACTCCAGTTGGGCTTTTTGCATCAAACTGGCTCTATAATCATCTGCCAGTCCTGTCATTGATAAAGCATCTGAGAGTTGTTTTTGCAGTAAATTACCCATATTAGTTAAATAAGCTGTTTGTAGTTCTTCGAATGCTGATTGTGCTATTGTAGAATTAGATAATCCCATAGCCGCTAATCTTTGCTGTAATGCAGTTGATTGCTTATTCCACCATTCATCTAACATAGCCTGATACTGTGGAGTAAGTTTTCCCTGCTGATATAATGTTAATGCCTGTTGAATATTAGCTCTTGCTGTATCAGATAATTCTTTATTAGCTTCTATTGCTTGATTAATCTTATCCAAATCTTCCTGCGGTATTTCAACTTTGGGAATGCTAATTTTTGGTGGCGAAAAAGCTTTAATAGCACTTGCAGCACCACCAATTAAAGAGCCTATCGCCGCTATTGCCTGCCATGTTGCCGCTTCCCATCCCATAATTACACCTCCATCATATAAAATTTTTTCAATTTTGTTTTGTAATATATCATTGCTTTAGCTCCTGATGCTTTAGCATGTTTTTTAAAGAAATCTTTATAAATCATATCTATTTTACCACATACAAGAAATGGAAATATAACATCTCCTTTTATCTGCCTTCTCATTAAAACCAATGCACCATCTAAAAAATCATTAGTTTCTATAAGTTTTTTTGCATCATCAAAATTACAGAATGCATAAAAACATACAGCCCAGCTACCATTCCTTGATACTATTAAATAATTACCTCTTTCATAAGCCCATGCTATCATACTGCATTGCTCAGATACTTGCCAGTAATTATTCTGTCCACAAAGAGAAAAACATAAATCAAAGATTTGACTTAATAACATCTATTGCTCTCCACAAAGTATTATGTATATCTTTTTCAAGTTTTAAAAAATTTTCTAAATCTAAATCATAAAAAAAGCTTGGATAATTTCTTGGAAAAGTAAATATAGGAACAGTTAATGCATTGCCTATTTTGTTTAAGAAATCATAAAACAATTGATGCTGTTTCCAGTTGGTAGAGAAAAAATTAATTATCAATTCAGTATTATGAGGGTCCAGTGGAGGCAACTGATAATAAGTTATAGTTAAATCAATGTTTTTAGCTTTAGCAAGTGCATTAATCCAGTTAGCCATATCCTGATGTTCATCTAAATGGAGTTTATTATATGTAAGCCAGAATTGGGTATCAAGTTTATCTTCAACAACAGGTAATCTGCTATACATATCTTGCTCCTATACTACCTTTAATTCTTACATTTATTATTTCTGAATAATTTTTATCAGATTGTTTTAATTCAATCTGGAATTGTTTTACTCTCATTGCATAAGGCAAAGTAGTAGATGGTCTCAGCACTGCTAACCAAAAATCTTGTTGCTGTGCAACTTGTATTAAATTACCACCAGATGTTTGAAATATAATATTATCCTGTTGTCCTGCAAATACTAATATTATAAATTCTTGTAAATAGTTAAAGTTACCTCTGCCATAAAGAATTACATTTTTGATATTATAATAAGTGTTTTCAAGATTGAAAAAGATTTTTGATTTAACATGTAAAGGCAAATAATCACTGCTTGCAAACATTTTATATACTTTTGTTCCATTTACAAACCATGCATCACTAAGATTATTAGACATAACCTTAGCATCAATATTCAATGCATACCATTTATTGGTTAAAAGATTATTACAATAAATAGCATTAACACTATTATCAATGAAAGATGTGCAAGAAACAGCTATATAAGGAATTTGTTTATAAGAAAAAAAACATATTCCAGATATTGCACTGGTTATATTTGTTATTGCATCATCAATTTTTTGTGGTGCAGTTGCAGTAATTTCATATATCCCAAATGGAGAATGAAAATAAACAGTATGCTCATTCACCACATAATTTCTTATTCCTGTTATACCTACATCTTTAACTATTTCTGTAATATACCATTGAGTTGGGTCATTTGATATTGTCGTTCCAATAAGAGATACTATACTTCTATTTGTGAATATATAAATACTATCTTCTTTTGGAATAAGTGCTAAAATTTGAGCAAATACTGAAACAGTTAAAGTTATAGAGCCTGCACCATTGGCAGTATCGAAAGGATTGGTAGCTCCTGTTGCATCAGGATTGGGGACAGAAAAAGTAATTACTCTATCTTTCCCTATAAATATTCTACCTTTCCAGTAACAAATTGCATCACCAGTTACTCCATTGGAAGTTAAATCATAAATAGTTGTTCCATCAAAGGTAATAAGAAAACTGTTTTTATTAGTTATCCAGATATACTGGTTATCCTGAATAGTATAATCAACTTTAGCAACATTGGTAGCATAAGTAGCAATTTGATTAAAAGTTGATGAATATATTCTTAAATAACTACCATCAAGGATACAAAAATACTGTGAAGAGCCAAGAACAAATGTAAAGAAATCAACTATATTTGCAGTATGAGTATAAACAGTATTTGCATCAGGGACATTTTCAATAGCACCAGTTAGTTTTGGCAATCCACTTACCCATACCGCAGTATCTTCTGGAATAGTATAAGCATCCTGAGAAGTAATCATTCCATTCCACGGAACTAAATCAACATTGAAAGATTTAGCTATGTCTTTAGGTTGTTTCTTTTTTTTTGTTTTTTTAGTTGCTATTGCCATTATATTTTCATCACTCTTAAATGATTATAAAATTCCTGCAAAAACAATCCTGCAAGTTCATAATTCTGGTCATACATCGCTAATCTTCTTGCAACTTCAAAAGATATTGCCTCAAGTAAATTATCAGGAATAACATCTGTATTATTTAAGTTAGATGTAGTATAGTTAAATCCAAGTAGAGTATTTCCGTATAAATATACTGAATAATTTTTATCAGGACAGGGATACAATGTTATTTTATCCATTGGAGTAAAAGCATATTTCACTGGGAACATATGGAATTTGTCTCTTAACGGGAACTCTCCTTCATTCACCAGCTCAAGGGGAATTACAAGAGAGTTCCCTATGTCTACTTTTGCCCTGTAAATCACATAGAAACTCCTATCAAGAGTATATCGCCATTGATTGGCTTCTGTTGTAAAGCTATATTCTGCATATGATAATGCTAATAACTTATTTACCTTTTCTCTTGCCTGATTAATCAATTTAACCAGTGTATCGTTACTCAAAAAGGTTTCAACAGGGTAAATAAGTTTAGCATTATCAATTATATCCTGCCCTGTCACTTCTTACTCTTTTTAATTATATCCCTGCCAAATAGCACTTTCAGAATAATGTCATCCCATATGTCCCTATCTGTCAGGTTGCTAAACTCTGGATTTGCCCTTCTAATTCTTTCACAACACCAGCTAATTATTTTTGGATTAATATCATCTACATCTATCCCGTAGGCAAAATATAATTTAGCCGCTATCTCTGGAACTTCAACAGGTTCTCCTACTGGAATAACATATTCTACTGCCTGATACACTATTTTAAAATCTCTGTCAGAAGTATTTTGCACCAATACCATTACTGGCCTCCTTTAATTATTAAATTCCAGTAGCTGTTGGCATATTCTGTAATCTGAAGCAGGATACAGGAGCGTTACAGAATAACTGTCCACCAAACATTATAAATGAGAAATAAGCAAGTCTTCCTGTCATGCTTAAATCTTTCCAATCTGAAGATACAACAGCATATCCATCACAGAATTTAAAATGTAGATGAGACCAGTTAATAAAGTAGATTTCATTTGTAGTAATGTATGGGTCTGGAAATATTGGAACACCATTAATTGCTATTCCTGTTACTTCATACTGCCTTATTTCTTCAAGTTTAGCAGGGTCTGCTACTATATAACGCTCAATATTGGTAAAGCTTTCTGCTAATGCCTGAAATACTGCTGGTGATGTAAACCCAACATCTGGCATTCCCATTGTTGAAGCTACTTTCTGATATTTGCTTAATGCTCTCATAACATAAACATAAGCATTTAAACCACTTCCAAATAAACTTGTTGCATTCCATATATAGCTATTCCAGTATGTGTTAGTTGTTCTGTCAATGTTTGCATAGTTAGTGCAATGTGTTCCATCATCAATAATATCCTGAAGTCCATAAATTTGGGTGGTATCTTCTGTTCCTCCAGATATTCTTGAACCAAGTAACCATGTTGCTATCTGGTCAATCAACCCAAGCCATGTTTCGTTAGCTCTTAATTTAATAGTATCATAAAGAACATTTGGATTACCCTGCTCATAAGCTTTAACTTCAAAATCAGTTACAAGCAATGTTGATAGTGCAAGATTAGAATACAGAGTTGCCATATCTGCAAGGTCAGTATCAATACTTGATGGAACATTAAAGCTTCCCTGATAATCTACCTTCTGAACATTGTTAATGGTTTTCTTTGCTACTGGCTGTGAAATAAATGGAAATGATATTGGTTTTACTTCCGCATTAGCCAGTATCCTTCTTGTAAGCGGGGATAGTTTACCTAAATTCTGTGCAACTACATAAGGTGGAATTGCCCTACTTAAAGAGTTAAGATAATCTTTTGCACCTGTTGCATCAGTAGGGGGATATATGCCCCATGGAGTTTGATAATTAAAGTTCACTGCCATTGTTTGTTACCTCCTATTGTTTTACTCCTAATGCTTCCAGATGAGCTTTAAACAAAGCCTCTTCTGGATTTTTAATAAAATCTTCTCCTATTCTGTTTTTAAATGCTGGTCGCTGATATGTTGGCTGTGCTATTTTTGCACGCCTGTAATCCTGCAACATCTTTTCCCATCCTTTTTGTGTTGATGGAACTACACCGTTTTCCTGAATAAATTTCTGAAAATCCTGATATTCAGCATCTGTTGTTATCCCGTATTTTGCAAGTAACTGTATAAACTCCTCCTGTTTCTGTTTAGCTTTCTCTTCTTTTTCTTTAGCTTCTTTTTCTTCAAGCTGTCTCTTTAATTCTTCAATCTCTTTTTTATAAACCTTTTCATGTGGTGGGTCATCAATAACTACACCAATTTTTTCACCAATTTTCTTTAAATGTGGTCTTAGCTCCGGGTCTTCATATGCTTTCTTAAATCCCATTTCATAAGCACTGTAAGCCTGTTTTAATTGTTCATATTCATTTTTTAATCTGTTATATGCTTCTTCAATATCAAATTCTTCCATTACTTCTTACCTCCTTTTTTTCTTGTTTCTTTCTTTGTTACAGAAGGATGAAAACCTATTTTAGGGTCCTGATTAAGGTCAATACCAAGAAAATCCTTTGCCTGATCAACCTGTACAGGCATCTTCCTTCCCATACCTTTTGATTTTCCTAACATTTTTATCACCCCCTTTACTTTTAATTAACACAATTAATAATTTTTTTCAACATGCGTTAATTTATAACTTGCTTTTGATGTAACTTTACTGCTATAATTAGCTCCCTGTATATTCACCCAGCTCGCTGTTTTTATCTTATCTGTTCCATATTGAGTGGTTATAAAAGAAACTAATAGTAACCATAAGATTAAGTTATTAATACCATAATTAGTTGAACAATATCCATTTGAAAGTAAAAGTAATTGTAATAAATAACTGCCTAATTGAGTTAAATATATCCCTGATGGATATTGCAGGAGATTTAATATTTCCTGTCCTGCTAAATCCTGCAAAGGATATTTACCAGCTATTAAATTAACACCAGAAGAGTTCTGAAAGATTAGATTAACTCCATTATTAGTCTGGAATATCAATCCTCCAAAATTTCCTTTATTATAAATCTGTTCTGGAAATAAATAGTAATTACTCATAGGCTAAATATCTTATAACTTCCATTATCCCATATTATTTGCACTGTCCCATTTGCCGCTGGTGTAAAAGGAATTCCAGATACAGTATCAAGATAAGCAATTAATGGTGAAGTGCTATCAGTACCAGTATCCTTGTATAAAACAACTGCAATAACCTGTGTTGCCGATATAGCTGTTATCTGAATATCATCTGCATCAAAAATACCATTTGTAACTGATTTGTTTGTTAAAGCTGAACTTCTGCCATTATCATAAGTTGATACATCTGATACATATTGATGTGAAGCATTATAAGTATATCCTGTTTTAACAAGCATAGCTTTAATAGTATCAGTTAACATGTTTATCTGTCCCTGTAACAATGCCTCTTTAAATTTTGGATATAAAGTATTAGCCATATAGTTTTACCCCCTCTAAAAACAATTCTTTTTCTTCCTGCCTTCTTTTAATCAATCCTTTAAGTATTTCCCCTCCTGCATATATCCATCTTAAAAATTGTTCTGCACATTCATACCATTCGTGGTTATTTAGTTTTCTTCTTAATGTAGATGCCCTAAAAGCATAAGCTCCTACATTAAAGCTAAAGCTAATTAGAGCATCAAGCATATATGGATGTATATCTACTTTTATCATTGGCTTAATAAGCATTTCTATTTTTACCAAGTCCTGTAATAATAGCTCTTCTGCAAATTCTCTGCTCATTGGATACTGTAATGTTTCTTCTTTCGTAATAACATGCCCGTAACCCACTGTTGGATATCCTGCTGGACAGAGGTATGGAACTGCCCTGAAACCTTCGTATTTCTTTACCAATTCTACACATTTATCTGTCACTTTATCCTTCCAAATGTTCGCATTACAACCCTTGAACCAAACCAGAAAGTAACCACCACACTAACAAATTCATTTTCAACATCACTCCATATTTGTGGTATAGCCTGCAAAGTCCCTCCAGCAGATTGCCACATACTGAATTTTAGCAGTAACCACGCACCGATAACCAAATAAGTAATAGTTGGTCTAACAGATTGATTATAAGCATTCATAATAATCTGAATAGCATCAAGCCACCATTTGCCTGTTATTTTAAGTTCCTGTGGTTCTGCATATTGATATACTTGTTTATCTAATTCAACTTGTGCCATAGCTTTAGCTTCTTCAATTTTTAATTCAGTCATTTCTCTTTGATATTTTAGTTGCATTTCCAGCATCTCAAGTTCCTGTTTATGTTCCTGTTTAGATTTAAATATTTTGATAATTTCTGGAATAAATGAACCTGCTAAACCTAATATTGCACCAAGTATCATTTTAATTCCCCTTCAAAAGTATTTCTTCTATTCTTGCAATTCTTTGTTCAATTATATCAAGCCTTTTGTTTAAAGCATCAATACATGCCCTAAATGTATTATCATCAACTTTTTTGTTTTCTCCTTTAATTCCTGCAAGCAATAAATTGCCTATTACAAATATTGTTATGCCAATAAAAATCCCAACTGCAAATTGAACTTCCATAAACTACCTCTTTTTAGTTTTTTTCCATTTACCGCCTTTTGCTCTTTTATATCCTGTGCTTGTAGAGCAAATGGCATAGGCGGAATTTTTAGAATATCCTTTCTTTTGTAATTTTTTCACACATCTATCAAGTTTTTCAGGCATTTTTAACTCCTTTATCTCCTTATTATTTTTCTTCTTACTCTTCCTCCTATTGCTCCATATTCTCTTCTCATTGGTATTGTTCTTGATTTTTTTCTACTTGCTGTTCTTTTTGTTCTTTCAGACATTTTATCTCCTTCTTATCTTGTTACTGTATCAGCAGTAATGCTTGCAGTTGTTCCATCAGCAACTGTTGTTGAAGGACCAGAAGTAGAAGTAATAGCAGTAGCAGTTCCATAAGCAGCATTTGTTGCAGAGCAAGCGGCATGTGTTACTGTGTGAGTATGAGCATTAAATTTAGCTTTCATATCATTCACAAGGCTAACAAGTGCATTATACTTTGTTATCAGATTATTTACATCTGCCTGTAAAGTATTATACTGCTGTCTGATTTTTTCCAGTAAATCAGACGGGCAATCATTAAAAGCTTTTGGCATTGTTAAACACCTCCTTTAATTTTTCTTAATGCTATACCAAACATTTTACTATCTGGTCTCCATCCTGCATAAAATTCCCATTTTTTACTTCTGTAAGAAAAGAAAGGTAATACTAAATTCCATCTTCTTTTAGAAGACCATACTTTCCACTCAGCTGGATAATTTCCAGTTCCCAGCCAAAAATGTGCAAAATTATGGAAAGGATTTCTAATGAAATACCAATAAAGATAAGCTTTTATATTACCATATTTTGCAAAAACCCATTCTAGTGGAATGGGATCATTGCAGTTTCCAAAAGGGCACCACTTACTATTAAAAATTTTTAAAAATTTATTCTTTAAATTCAATTGCAATACCTCTCAATTCATCTATTGTTTGTGCGCTTTGTATAATTTGCTTCATTTTCTCATTCCAAGCTCTAATTACCTCTCTTTGTTGTAATTGGGCTGAGTATTTTTGTTTGAGGGCTTCTACTTTTGCGGTATTGTTTTGTATCAGAGTTTCTGCTATCTTCGTGATTATATAATCAGTTTGAACAAGTAAAGATGCTACATAAGTTTTTAGCTCTGAAAGCTTTTGAGCTTTAAGTTCTTGTAGCTTCTCGTCTTGAGTTTTTAAACGAATTTGAGAACCATCATAAATTAAATCTTCGGGATTTTCTGCATCAAAATCAAAAACAATATATGCATCAGAAGGGGGGAGTTCTGCTTCAAGTCTATAAATTTTTCCTTCATTTTTATACAAAACAAATTTTGCCATCTTTTTAACCTCCTAATAATTAAATACAATTTTTAACCAGTAACTGGAGGAAAAATCATACGACGTAGAAGTGAAAAGACCGGTATACTTCCAATACCAATTTTTAGGAACATAAAAGGTAATTGTCCCTCCCTCATTTGTACTCCATAAATGCTCTTGTCCAAAACTCCCATACCAAGTTGAACCATCAGGAGAAAGTTGTAAACCGTATAAATCTTGTGAAACCACCATAATCAAACAAGGTGCAGTCTCTTGATATATAGTATTTGCAGATGGACTTATCACACTTACAGAATTAAACATGAAAGGTATCCAATTAATATTCAATTTTCCGCTATTATCTGCTACTGGTATCGTATTAGCTTGAGATGTCTGGCTCGCATGAAAACCATCTACCGTATCAGAATTACCTCGCCATGCAGAACCATCCCATTGCTTCATTACTGGTGGAGATACAGAAGTATCCAGCCATAACTGCCCTGCATAACTTGGTGTTGGTGCAGTTGAAGATACTGTTACTAATTGAGCAAGCTGATTAAAATTACTATCAAGATAGCTGGCAGGAGTAGCCTTACCTATGGTATCTCCTGCACTATCTTTTGCATCCTGTAATCCAGAAGTATTTAAATTCTGAAAGTTATACGGTAATGGTACAGGCATTCATGTTACCTCTATTATGATGAACTTATAATCTGCCAGTTTGTTCCATCAGACTGAACTATATTAACAGCATATTGTGATGTTAAAGATTTTGTAGTAGCTCCATCAATTGTTCCTGTTGCAGGAGCTATAGTAACAGCATTAGTAGAGCTATCTACTTTTTTAATAGTATATAATCTTCCAGAACAAGTAGAAGCAGATGGAAGAGCTACTGTTACAGCTCCACCTGTTGCGCTTACAGCTATTGTAAAATCATTATCAGTTGCTGTATAACTCATAGCTCCAGTAGCACTTATTGTTGTTACTGGAAATGAAACTCCATAAAAATATGGATTTGAATTTGGACATATTCTTATTTTTGCCATTGTTTAATTACCTCCTTACATAGTTGGTATTCCACCACCAGCTGGCGATGTTGCTGGCGGTTGTATTGTTTGCATACCACCGCTTAATGCAGTGCCTAATTGCCCCTGCACTTCTTTAATTTTATTTTCAGGGACAACAGAAGATAAATTATCTATGGCTTTTGCTATTTTTTTGCCTTCTTCTGTTGTATATCCATAAATAGCAACTACCTGTTCCAGAGCTATTATAGCTCCAGCAACTATTGTTTCAGCTATTTCTTTAGAAGAACCTAATTTTGCTGGTTGTGTTGCTTCTGTAACTGGTATAGCCTGATTAGCTTGAGCTTCTTTATTTAATCCTGTTTCACCACCAGCAGGAGCTGATAAATTAGTATCAATGCCTAATTGTTCTAAAACATTTGGCATATTATTACCTCCTTTTTATTTAAGGGACACTCCAGATGAGGCTGTTAGTTACTTAGACCTGCGTCCTCTTTTGCCTTTTCTTACTTTTGTTCTTCCTTTTCCTCTTGGCATTATAAATCTCCTTTTAGTTTTTTTAAAATACTGCTCATCGGAGTGTCCCTTTTCTCCGTGTAAATCTTTTATACACTCTTAAGCTCCTTTTCATTGAGCCTCTATTTGTTTTCCTGTTCCTTCTTAGCTTCATTTTGCATTTCCATTAAAGCTTTCTGTTGCATATATTTTTTAATTTTTTCTTTTCTTGGTATGGGTAATAAATCAATAACAACATCTGGAGGAAGTATCTGATTTTCTGCAAAAGTTAATATCATTTCCTGATATGCTAAAGATGTTATTGGTGAAGAAGTATGTGCAAATACATCAACTCTAAAAGGAATACTTAATAGCTCTTTATAATTTGCATCTGTATATACAATACAATTAGCAAGCATTGTCATTATCTCTTCTATAAATGCTTCCACTCTTAATGCTTTCTTTTTTAATACTGTGGAAGCAAACTGTGCAAGTATAGTAGCATAAGAAGCACTCCTTACATTTGGCATAGGTTTACCACCAAGAATTCCTATAATACCAGATTGTTCTCTAAATTCTTCGCTATAATGTTTAAGTGAATTAAAAATGATAGCAGGGTCCAGCTTAGGCAAATAGAAGTCAAATTTTGCAGTAGGGTCATTTATTTCAATTACACTGCCAGCCTGACCTAATTTATTTTGCATTTCCTGAGCTTCAATGCTACCTGAGACGCCATACACAATTACTGGTGGTTTAGATAGTAAATCCTCTACTTTATTTAATCTATCTGTTTCATTTTTTATTGTTTGAAAAAGATATATCAAGTAATGCATTTCAGATAATCCCCAGAAGAACCCCTCCACAGGAGTTGGAGTGAATGCTATAAATGGATGTTCTTTTGGGATAAATGGATTAACTGATTTATAAATTCTATCACCAACTATTTGAGCCATAAACCAATCTTTTCTATCATAATCCCAGAACCACATTTCATATACTTCTACATATTCACCAACTTTCTTTGGTGATAATTCATCTTCATTTTTGATAGGTATCGGACTTACATTAAATTGCCCTGTTTGTTGATTTTGAGATATCACCAAATCAAGGAAAGTATCCTGCCTTACTGGTGGAGTTACTGCTGGCAAAAATTTAACATCTGGATATTTTCTTTTAGCAACATGTATAGGTATCCTTGCTATATGACAGAATATCTGGTCTTTATTAAGATTTTTGTTATCTTCATAATATACAGCAAAATCAAAAGGAGATACTCCCTTAAATACAACTTTATCACCATCAAGTATTGTTTTAACTATATAAGTTCCATAAACACATGCCCAATACAACCAATCATAAATTTCTATATCTATACCATCACGAATAAACTTCTCATTTAACAGCTTATTTAATTTATCTATTTTTTTCTGAATTTTATCATTTATCAGTTCTTCTTTATCAGGGTCAACAATTATATCAAAAATAATATTATCTGGAAGATATATAAGAGAAACTATATCATCAATTGTTTTACTTATAGAATTCTTCTTCTCATTATCAAATAATACACTTCTTAACTGTTTATACCTCTGTTGCCTGATTTCTATATTCTGTAAACAACCATCTTTGAAATCTAAAATCTCTTTATCATCATAAGGAAAAATATTTAAATTCTTTATTACCTTTAAACCCTTCCTCATCTCTTCTTTATCCCACCAACCTGAACATCATTATAATTTTTCTCATTAACTTTAACATCTATAAAAGCCTCCTTTAACTGGCTTTTATCTATCACTTCTATTCCCTGAGTTTCTACTGGCTTTGCTACCTTGTCTAAATCAGAAGGTTTCCTGATTTCTATCTTCTTTATCATCTCTATCCCCATATCCTTTAATACCTCTTCTACCTTTTTAGCATGAACCTTTGCCTTCTCCATTAGCTCATCATACTTCGGCTTATAACTACCACTAACCCTGCTACAAGCCCTCTCTAACATCTCACCAATAGCCCTCTCCTGAACCTTCTTCTTCCCATAGTCTTTGATTATATACACCACCCTTATACCCCCCTATATTATCTTTTTAACACTATAAAATATCTTTTACAATATCCATTATCCAATAAATCTCATTAAAAATCATACCATCTTTGCCATACCATATGCCGTCAATATCGGGATTATATCACCTACATTCTGCCATATTATGTTAAATTTTCACACTTCTAACACCATAACTCTTTGAAATATAAAAGAATTTTATTCTTGGCAATATATTGCCATAGATAAGATTAATATTAAACAGATAAATCTAACCAAAAAAGAAAAACAACATAATACTTTTCTGTAATATTTCTCTTTAGTAGTTCAGTTATTAAAAGATTAGTTAATTTAATTATAGTTTAATTATTTTTTATTAGCTGTAAATAAAAAATTTTTTTTGGGGGTAGTTGGATAAACACCCCACACAACTGAAATCAGATAACCAATGCAGTAACCAGTAGACATAGACAGATAAGATATTTTTCTTTTTCTTATAGAGGATAGAGTTCTTAAAGACAAAGACGGAAAGTAAGAAAACAAAAAAGAAAAAGATAAACAAAGTAACCAAAAGAAAAAACAAAGAGAAAAGATAAATAAAAGAATAGAAAAGAAAAATAAGAAAAAGAAATAAATAAGAGAATAAAAGAGAAAATAAAGATAAACTAAAAAGCATAAGAGATATAGATAAAAAGACTATTGATATTTTTTTTCATTTCTGTCAAGTCCTGAAGAGATTGAGGTGATAAAGTCCAATAAGAGAATATACAAGAAGCCCCAATAAAAAAGGTGTTTTAATTTTTTAATAAAGCTATAAAATTTTTAAATAATTCTTGTTTTTCAATAACTTTCTCTTTTTCTATGTAAATAAAAAGATATTGACTTCTTTATCCTAATAAGCTATAATTAAAATAAAAAGAAAGGAGGTGAAAAAAAATGAAACTCTATGCCCTCCTCGGATACGAGGAAGACTGGGGGGCAAAGCATTACCGAAGGGTAACTTATGCCCCCGAGGAGTTTACCTCACTTCTCCTCAACGCAGGGGCGAAACATGAATGTTCCTGTCACTACCCCTGCGAGGGGCAACTCGGAGGGGAGGGCAGGTATTCTTTTACCCTGCTCTCTCTGGAAGCAGAGGGAGACAGGGTGGAGATACCTGTTCCTCCCCATAGGGGGGGTAGAGAGGGATATGATGTTTCTCTCCTGGATCCATGGGAAGCGGATCCAAAGAGAAACTACGAGGTGAACACCACCACCTCTGAGGCGGTGGTGTTTACCCCTTCTCTGCCCTCTCCTTGTTGCAGGTGCAACGGAGAATTTCGTTGCACCTGCAACGAATATTTCTCTTTGTTTGGGGAATAATCCCACCCCGGGTGAGTGCCCCGCCCGGGGTTTTTTATTGCCCTTTTATTGCGAGCCTAAAACGAGCCTTTAAAAGACCAATAAAAAAGCCTCTGGAAATACCAGAGGCTCTGTGATGAAATGGAGCCTATTTAAACAGCTCCAACTCATCAAGAAACTTTTCCTGAAGTTCTGGATAATCAGATAACTTCAGGAGCACCTTTCCTATGAACCAAAGCTCCCAGCTCCCACATACATAAAGCAACTGGTATAAAGCTCTTAATATAGCCTCAATTTGTTCTGGCTCATAGTTTTCAAATCCTCCAACTCCAAAGCTGGAAGAAAACCAATGGAATATGCTCCCATTGGTTGGAACTCTTATTCTTGTTACCCTCGGCATAAACACCTCCTCCCTACAAAATCTCTAAATCATCGTCGTTTTTAAAATTTCTATTCAAATACCAATTGTAGTATTCAAATCTCTTTTCTGTAATCTTGCTAATATCTACTGGCTCTATTTCATCGTCTACAATTACAACCTCAGCAGGAACCTGCACCATACAAACTCCCGTAAAGAATGATAGATTAGCAACCTTTATGCCCTCCCTTGTTCCCAGAAGAGAGCATGTAAAGTTGCAGTTGATACTGGTTCTGTCTGCCTCTGAAAAACAAGGAGTGCCACTGCTAAACGGATGGCTATGGTAAATAGTGTTCCACTCTGAAGACAACAGAGATAAATCCTCTTTGTAATCAACAGAAGTGGAACTTACCTCTTGCAGGGGAATATAATATTCTTTTGAGAGAGCATAGCCGTTTTCAGTCCAGCACCCTTTCAGCAACAGCGAAAATTCATTGTTGTTGAGTTTGCTCTGGATATACCGTACAATGCTATTCACCCTCTGCGGAATAATTACAACAGGAGATACAATCTTGAGCTCACTATCAAAAACACTACCAAAACTAATTGTTTTTTCAATCTTTTTTTCTTTTTTCTTCATTTTTACTCCTCCTTATTCAGTTGTTATTGTAAGGTCAAAGACCTCACTGTCTATGGAAGATTGCTCCCAATCATCCCAAGCGTCATTTTTCGCCTGTCCGTCGTATGAACTATCAAGATTGATTGTCTGGAGCAATTCTGGCAACATATGAATTCTTTTCAGATGCTCCAACAGTCCATCACTACCGTTTTTTACATCTCCAAGACAAACTAAACCACTATCAGAAATGTTCGGGTGATACCATCTACCCGCCCATGCTCTGATGAATTCGTCTGGAGAGTATTTGATTGTGAGCCCTTTAACATAGTATTTTCCACGAGGAGCCTCAACTATTTTATTGTCAAGCTTTATATGCTTGACAACTATTTTTTTGGAATATTGCAATAATCCGTCATTAACTTTCCATGCTTGCCCTGCAGAGAGTTCAATCCCTGCAAGAAATGCCCCCCATATTTCTATTTCTGCTCTCCTCAGCTGCTCCTGCTTCAGTTCTTCGATTTCCTCCGCCAGTGCAGCAATTTGACTGTTGTACTGGCTTTGAAGTTGCTCTTCAACAATCCTTTTTACTTTTCCTGCTATTCTGAGGTTTTTTGCGAATTGCAAAACCTCGGAATGCAAAGTTCGGAAGAGCTGCTGTTCGAAGAACATCTCCCACCACTCCTCGACCAGGGGATGTTCTTCCTGCTTCAGGATCTCGAAAAATGTTGGTAGGAAGTCCTTCCCCTGGTCGCTGTCGTGGATGAAGTCTATGAAGTATATATTGCCGTAGCAGTCCACCACGGCGAGGGTATTGTGGAACTCATCAACATATTTTTTGGCAATACTGTCTTCAGAGGGGGACTCCAAGTCAAGGCATACGCTCAAATTCCCTCTCCAAATCTGGATTTGTTGAATGTCGCCTTCACGCCGTGGTGGCGAGGCGATACTCACAAATCCTCTGCAATAGATTGATATTACTCTCCCGTCTTCTTCGGGAGAGTAGTTACCGGCAAGGCGATCGCCTTGCACAAAAATTTTAGTTTTCAAAGTGCCAATTGACACTTCGAAAACTCTTTCAAAATTTTTGACTTCTTCTCTTATTCTGCTCCTAATTTCTATCATCTCTGCCTCCTCTTAAAATTTTGTCCAATAACTCTCTCACATTGAGAGTTACATTTTTACTTTCAGAAATATAGTTTTGAGTAATATAAAGAATAATCAGGGACGCACACATTACAGGAGGAATGAGCCACGCCCCGGTATATCCGTGCCTGTCAATTCCGCTATCAAATACACGGTCATTTTTGAAATTGACAGACAAAGATATATTTTCCTTGTCGTACCCCGCGAGAATTGGAGATCTCGCGGAGTATATATCGACTACATCCCGGCAATCGAGGAAGAGGTCCACTCCCTCCAGCTGGTCCTTCACATCCTCCAACCAGCTGGAGTAGGAAATGACTCTCAAAAACGGTCTTCTTTCGATGATGATCTCCCGGAGGGCGTGGGCCTTGTTGCGGCCCACGTGTTCGTATTTGAAAGGAGTGCGATTCAGGTTGGATTTTTCTACGATGTCTTCGTCCACGAGAATGATCTCTTCAGCTGTTCCTGAAAGTGCGAGGAACAGTGCAGTCCAACTCCCAACCCCGCCACACCCAGCCACAAGGGCCCTCCCATATTTGCGGAGCCCTATCTCTTGCTGTCTTTGATAAATTTCTCTCATGCTTCACCTCCCAAAAAAAGAGGGAGGCATTTTTTTGCCTCCCTCTTGGTGGCCCTACTACTTTGCCTCGTAGTAGGGCTTAATGGTGACCTCCCCGTCTGTGACGGGGAAGTCACTTGCGGTTAGCTCTTCACCGTTGCTGTCAACAACGGTGAATTTCTTCACGCCCTGCTCTTTTGCTATTCTTTTCAGGGCGTCAATGGTGAGGTTGTCAACCTCTGCGACAACCTCACCATTAAACACTACCTTTACTCCTCCTGTTGCTTCAAAAATTGTTCCTGCCATTTTGGCACCTCCAAAATATTTTTTGTTTATGGTATCCAATGGATACCTTAATAATATCATATCATATATATTATACTTTTTCAATATCTTTTTTAATGCTTTATCTTATATAACTCATTGAAAAATAAAGACTATTTAAAATACTTATAGTTTTATTAAAAAGTTTCATAAGATTGTAACTCGTTGAAAAATAAAGGATTTTTGAATATCTAATTTTTAAGCAGTCTTATAAATTTGTAAGGCTTGTTATAAATTTGTAACTTATTGTAAAATAAGGATTTTTTGAATATACTATATATATGATATATACAGGAAAGCAAAATCATAGCTTTATCTCTCAATTTTTACAATTCAGGAGCTACAATGTATTTTACAACGACTATTCAAAGCGGTTCAAGCTTTTAAGAGAACTCTAATTGGGAGCTGTAATAAATTTTCAGATTTTTAATATTGTTTCAACTAATGAAAACGAGCCTTGACTAATTATATTGTTAAAATAATTTTAATTCTGGTGGTTTATAATTTATCCTTAAAAAATAAAGCTTTTATAAAACTTTATTATCAAAAACAATATTCCCATCTTATTTTATCAGCCAGTGTTTGTTCCTTATTACGCTTGCGTTTGTTGGTTGTCCAGCTTTTGTTCTTCACAT
>Ga0123519_10001733_pt1 | contig 37311 bp, 55 predicted proteins | sample YelNatPaOPRAMG02_FD_87396 | JGI IMG/M metagenome (GOLD analysis project Ga0123519, IMG submission 87396) | Hot spring microbial communities from Yellowstone National Park - Yellowstone National Park OP-RAMG-02 (version 2) | ecosystem: Environmental > Aquatic > Thermal springs > Hot (42-90C) ... | reverse complement strand
TGGTCATTCCTGCGCACTTCTTTCTCAAATTAGATTCTATTTTCAATAATGAATTTTGCTTACTGATTTCAGTCCAAATTTCTTTAGCCAGGGGGGCTAATTCAAGTTTTTTGTTACATAAATTGATTAAGATTGAGAAAAAATAAAGGGCGTGCTTGTAAAATCTCAAACTCAAAATTCATCAAGTTTACATAATATTCTATTGTGTTAATCTGAGGCATCTTCAAATTTAGAGGTAATATCTCCAATTCCTTTTTGAGTGATTTGACCGTTTACAATAATTTGCCAGGCAAATTTTTCAACCGCATTTTGGGTAATCCCTGGGGGTCCCCATTTTGCATCAACATAACAGTATCTACTCATTTGAGGCTGTATTGGTGGCTTAGGTGTGAACTCATCAAATGCAATTTGTATTCCATTTGTTTCTAATAAACCGATTTCAATAGTTGCATCAAAAGGATGCGAATTGTTATTGGTAATAAAAAAGAAATAGCGGTAAACATCATTGATTTTTTTGACGATTTCGCTTCGCACCGTGATGTTATAGGAACGCAATGGAGTAATATTTTGTTCAATATTCCCGGTACTTACCTGTTTTTCAGTTCTTGACATTATCAACGCCGAAAGAATCAGCCCGCCCATTATAATAATAAACCCTCCTACAAAGATTTTTGTAAACTTAGACATATTACCTCCTATTCATATTTCACAATTCTATATATTACTCTACCTATAATAGTGCATTCCATCCCTTCTCTGATGACGATAGGTGGATATTTGGGGTTGGCAGGTTGTAAAATGAGTGTTTCTTTATCTAATGGAAGATAAAATTTTATTGTTGTTTCTCCATTTACCCTAAATATTCCTATCTGTCTTTTCTTTATTTCATTTCCTGGTGAGACAATGACAATATCTCCGTCATTCAATTCTGGGCTCATACTATCTCCTTTGACCAATAGTCCAAATGCATTTTTAGGGCTTTCAGGAATATAAACATAGCCCTGTATATAGTCATCCAGAACCGGGTATGCAGGATAACTTGCTGGAACTTCATTTATTATGGGGATGGGGATAAGATTTATAAAATAGCTTTCTGGAGATTTAACTTTTATACTTTTTACACTTTCCGTCCCTTCTTCTCCAAAAAGGAGCCATTTAGGGTCAATATTAAAAGCCTTGCAAATACGGGCAATAGTATCCGCTCCTATTCCTTTTTTACTACCTCTTATTCCTTTTTCAATATCACATATTGCTCCAGAAGATAACTGCACTCTTGCTCCGAATTCTTCTTGTGTTAATCCAAGTGTTTCTCTCAACTTTTTAATTCTTTTTCCGATTCCTTCCATAATAGTTTACATAATGAATGCAAAAATCGTGCCAAGAAAATGCATAGTTAACTCCAAAAAGTTAATTTTACCCCTTGACAAACTCCATTTTTGGAGTATAATATTATATGCTTAGCAAGGAGTTTGCAATGACAATAGAATGTTATTTCTGGCCTTCTGGTCATAAAGCCTCCGCGGGCAAGTATATATATTTTATCATTTTTGTCAAGGGGGTATAAATGGGTGCACAAATAAAAAAAACTGACCGGGTCAGGTGGAATCTGAAATTTGCCATTCTTTTAAAATTTGGTTCCGAGACAAAATTTGCCGAAGCCCTGGGTATCAGTCGTCAGCAACTCACTCATATCATCGTTGGTCGCAATCATGGCTATCATATTCGCAAAAAAGCGTCAGAACTGTTAGGGTATCCTGAATCGTATTTATTTGGTCCTGAATCTTCTGATGTTCAAAAATACAAAATAGGAGGTTGAATGAAACTCACCCCTAAAACCTTAATGCAAATTCCTGAGCGATCCTGGTTAAAAACTGATGAAAATGTTCGTTTGATTGCCTATTGCCCATTTCGTGATTTTTATGGCGGATATCTTGTCTATGAACTGAACGGCAAGGTCTACAAGCAGTATCTATCCAATTATACTGCTGCTCGGCTAAATATTCCGGTTCGGCGTATTTATGGTTTACGGGTGCGATAAAGGAGCAACAATGAAAAAATGGATAATCTTTTCAGTCCTTGCCATTGGATATTTTATCTGGGCACTGCACCTGCGCCATTTATGTGGCCAAAACAGAATTGAAATAGAAAAACTCAATTCTTTAATCTCCCATCTTGAGCAAAAAGCCATCTGGATAACAATTCAGAAACAAAAAATTCCTTCCTATATATCCGATATAGACAAATATCGTATCCTTTCCGCAGTCTGGGAATACGGTGAATACTACAATATTCCGAAAGACATCTTGCTGGCCCTGATTGAGCAGGAATCCCAGTATATCAGGTCTGCCAATGGCAATGATGGTGAAATCGGTCTTTGTCAGATAATACCCCAGACTGCCTGGTTAATCATCAAAGCCTATCACCTGCCCATCAAAACCAAACAAGAAATCTATGATATAGAAAACAACATCCTTATTGCGGCCATATACTTACGGGACCTGCTCAATCTCTACAATCAGGATCTCACCCGTGCCCTTGCCCATTACAATCACGGCAAGGGCGGCAATACCGTGCGGGGTCGCAGCTATGCCCAGAAAATTTTTCAAAAGGCTGGTAAATATGCATTGTGATACAAAAGAAGCCGAAAAACTCATCTATGAATTCCTGCTTACCAGTAAAAAACCTGTGAAGGCAAAAATTCTTGCTGAATATCTTGAGACCAGTGAACGGATGGTCAGGCGTTTGATTCGTGACCTCATTGCCCAGGGGAATCCCATTGCCAGCACAATGGAACCGCCCTACGGCTATTTTTTAGTCAAAACCGAAAAAGAGCGTCAGCGTTACTCCCAGCAACTCAAATCCCGGATCCGTGAAATCGCCCGTCGGCTTGAAGACTTTGACCGTATTACTGCCCAGAAAATCCAGCAGCTTCTTTTAATAGAAGAATGAACCCCATCACTCCAGCCCAGCGAAAAAAAATCTATGCCCTTGCCCGCCAGTTAGGGATGTCCAGTGAAACTTTACATCTCTATTTAAAAAATACCATCGGTAAAGAACATATCTCGCAATTAACCCGCGCTGAAGCCTGGCGTTTCACTGAAAAACTCAATAAAATACTTCAGGACCGTCAGGAAAAATGTGCTCTAATTGCTTCCGACCCCAATCTTACCAGTTGCACCCCGTCTCAGATTGCCCGGATAAAAAATCTTGCCGAAGAAATCGGCTGGACCCCGGGCAAAATTGATGAATACATTGCCCAATGGGGGGCAAAAAGACTTGAGTCTTTAACCCAGACCTTAGCAAAAGAAATGATAAAAGAAATGGAGACCCAGCATCGTCTCCAGAGGAGGTCCGATGCTATCCAGAGGCGATAAAGTTATAATAATAAATAACGAAGGTAAAAAACTTGGTGAAGGTATCGTAGACCATTTTGATGAGGCAACCTGGCTCGTCTATGTTGCCTTCAGAGATGGCCAGGTTCTTGCCTGTCCTTATCAATGGCTATACAAAATTGAGGAGTAAAAATGGTGATTAAAAATGAATCTATCCAAAATGTCTCACGCGTGAGACATTAAAGTCTTGAAATTTCATATACTTTTAAGGAGACAAAATGGCTCAGGACCTTCAGTCCCGCCAAAAAAGGGCATTTGAACTTCACGCCCAGATTGCCAGTGCCGGCAAAAAAGTTGTAGAGAGTTTCCTTGAAATCGATCTGGCATTAAAAGAAATCAGAGACGAGAAATACTATAAAGAACTCAGATATGACAGTTTTGAGTCCTATATTGAAACAGTATGGAATATACCCCGTTCGTCTATGTTGTCTTCAGAGATGGCCGGGTTCTTGCTTATCCTTATCAATGGCTTCACAAAATTGAGGAGTAAAAATGGCGATTAAAAATGAACCTATCCAAAATGTGAAACGCGTTTCACATTAAAGTCTTGAAATTTCATATACTTTTAAGGAGGTAAAATGGCTCAGGACCTTCAGTCCCGTCAAAAAAGGGCATTTGAACTTCACGCCCAGATTGCCAGTGCCGGCAAAGAAGTTGTAGAAAGTTTCCTTGAAATCGGCCTGGCATTAAAAGAAATCAGAGACGAAAAATACTATATGGAACTCGGTTATACTTCTTTTAAAAGCTATACCGAAACCGAGTGGAATATAGAAGAAAGAACAGCATATCGATATATTGAAGTAATTGAAAAACTACCCGCCCAGATACTGACACGCGTGTCAGTAAAAAGTCTTGAAATTCCATCACTTCGTCGCCTTCTGGCCCTTCCTTTTGACAATCCTGAGGAATTCGCCCTTGCCATCTCTGAACAAGACCTACCCCGTTTAGCCCGTATGTCCGATGATGAATTCCAGACTGCTCTTGAAGAGATGGAAAAAGACCGTGATGGATGGCATGCCCGATATCAAAAAGTATATCGGGAAAAGCAGGTTCTATCCGAGCAACTTGCCACCCTGAATGCGGAAAAAGAATCCCTCTTAAAAGAAGTCAATCGCCTCACCGAGGAACTCACAACTGCCCGTGCCGAAGAAAAGACCGAAAAGGTCCTTAAATTGCAGCAGCAGATCGAAGACTGGAAAAAGAAATTTACTGAACTCTACGAAAAATACCATGCCCTTGAGTCTGAAAAATACACCTTTGAGCAGGCAGTTAGTGTCATCAAAAAATCCTTTGAACAAATCCTATCTGCCCTTTTAGACCTCAAAAAAATTGATGTCGTCCCGGCGTTAATCCCTCAAGTATATGCCGAATACACCCTGGTGCGTGATATGGTTGATGCCGAACTTACCTATCTCGCAAGCAAGATCGATATTGCCGAAGGTCCGGCAACAATGCGTGACCTGACTGAAGAGGTTCGAAGACTTGAAGCAAAAGGCATTCAGGTTAAGAAAATGTCCGAGCAATAATGCGCATAGAATTAGAACTCTTCAAACGAATTGAATCCGATATGCATGTCAAGAAAAAGCGTGAGGTAATAAGGGAATGGGCAAGGAAACTCTCTGTTTCTGAAAAGACCCTGTATCGTCTCTTCCGCACCCGCACCCGTCAATCTACTGAAGAAGTTGACTATGAGACTATAAAAAAAATTGCCTCGGCAAAACTGATGACCCTTGACAAAAAAGGTAAGGTTCTATCAACCCAGGATGTAATTGATGAACTCAAACGTATCGGTGCCCTGCCTCACGACTTCAAATATCACCGCTCCACAATTGACCGTCTATTGCGCAAATACCATCTTGACATTCCCAGTCTCACCCGTGAAGCCCCTGCCGTTCATCTTGTCTCCTATTTTCCAAACCAGGTCCACGAGATAGACTCAACAGTTGCCCAGACCTATTATCTTGACCATTTTGGTCGTGTGGTCTGGGATCCATTTCTAAAGATGAGGAAAGGTCGTCGTGGTAATCCACAATTAAAACTCATATTATATTCGGGTTGGGACCACTTCTCGTGTTGTCTCTATGCCCGATACTTCCTTGCCCCCTCAGAAAACTCGGCAGATCTTTTCCAGTTTCTCTATGAATTCTGGCAGAAAAAAAAGGATTCTGCCCTTCCATTTTACGGCTTCCCTTTACAATATATCTATACTGATCAGTCAGGTATTTTCAAATCCAAATCCATAAAAAATCTGTTTGAAAAGTTATCCAAAATCGTCGGTTTTGAACACAAAATGCATGAACCTGGCAATCCTCGCGCGACTGGTGGTGTGGAATCATCAATGAAGACCCTGGCGAGATTTGAAAAGAAATTGAACTTCCGTATCCGCCAGGGTGAGCATCCTACCCTTGAAGAACTCAACCAATGGCTCTATGAATTTCTTGTGGATTTAAATAACGACCCAAGATACGGAAGAAACGGTCAATCCCGCTGTCAAATCTGGATAAACAATGTTCAACAAAAGATGTTAAAGACCCCGCCTCCCTTCATAGACTTTGTCAAACTCGCCTATCATCAGGGTGAGACCCGTCAAATCAATAAACACGGAGAAATCACCTGGAAGGCGCAGGTCTATTATCTTTGTGGTCTTGAAGACCTCATGGGTCAAGAAGTTTTAATCTGGCATGGCCTTTCTGAATCGGCAATATATATTGAGACCTTCACCGGTGAAATCTATGGTCCATTCTATCCTGGTCGTAATGAGGTCCCATTTGGTTCATATCACCGTCCCCATCTTACCCGGTATGAGCAAAATCGTCGGGAATTAAAACGAATTGCTGGTGAACTTCTTGGTGTTACTGAAGACTATGGCTTTGTCGATCCTGCTTATGTCCGAAAAGACAATATCGTCCATCCTGTGCCCTCTTTAGAATCCATCTCTCCTGATGGACCTGTTGCTTCTGCTGCCATCCCCATCCAGCAGGAATTCACTCCTGATGAGGCAATGCTCTATATCGCAATTCAGGTCAATATCTACTGGGAAAATGTTCCACCTGAACTCACAGACTTCATCCGGTCCCATCTTGAATCCCTCTATCTTAAAAATGGCAAAATCCTGCGCGAAGAAATCGATGCAATCTGTGAAAAACTCACTCCGGTCCTTCAAGAACACGGTTTAATATAGGAGGAAATATGTTATACCTTTTAGCCGTTTTAGCCTTTATAATCGGCTGGTGGACAGGTGCCCTAACCATTGCCCTGTTCGCCTACCGAAATTATGAGCGGGGCTATCAAGATGCCCTGAAGGAGAAAAAGGAGGTTCTATGAGTTCCCAGACCCAAGAGGAACCGAAAATTTTGTATAAATTTTCGGTCATCCCGGCTTCATCTGAAGACCTTGAAAAACTCAAAGAAGACCTCATCAAAAATGAGGTTCTCCGCTTCCATCTCTATGTCTCCATTCCGCTCCAGTCCGTCCTTGAATACATCCAGGGTCGCAGGTCAGATATTGCCCGTTTGATAGTCCGGGAGGGTGTATGTTTAGAGTAAATATGCCCGAAAAAATCTTTCCGAGCCGGGCCGTAAAAGAAATCAAGAAAAAAATTGCCCAGCTTGAGCCCGGTTCAATCCTGCTAATCCTCGGTGAGGTGGGCATTGGCAAAACCATCGCCACCATCGATGCCCTTGGTGAATATGAAACCGAAGGGCACAACATAATCTATTGTCGCCAGCCCGACAAAGAAAACTTAAAAATCGGTGTAATACTAAATGCCCTTATTAGACACTTTGGCGAATCACCCAGAAAAGACATTGATGCCCGCACCGAGCAACTCCGTCGGCTCTTAGGCAGGTCCTGGGAAACTGGCAAAAAGACCTATCTTGTCATTGATGAGGCCCATGCCCTGCATCACAGTACGCTTCGTGCCCTTAAACGCCTTTTAGAACTCCCCTTTGCGCGTCAAATCGGGTTGTTGTCGATAATTCTAATTTCCCAGCCCGAAATCTATGAAAAAATCAACAATCTTGAAGAGATACAACTCCGCACCGAAATCCTGCCGATGAAGCCGTTAACTGTTGAAGAATCAAAAGAATTCATCCAGTTTGTGGCGAGTTGGTCAAAATTCAAAATCACTCCTGATGTAGTAGATTATCTCTCGGCCCGTATGGACAATCCCCTCCGTATCGTTGTCGCGCTTGACCGGATCTACGATTTTGCCCGGCGCATCGGTGAGCCCATCACCATATCAAAACTCAAACAATACATCATCCTTCCGATTCGCAAAAAACTACAAGATGAAGGTATTTCAATCCGTGAAGTAGCGGAGCGCACCGGCTATTCTCCCACCACAATCAGCCAGGTCCTGCAGGGAAAATATCAGGGTGATGTCAAAAAAGTCATTGAAAGTGTTGAAAAAGTCTTACAGGAGGCATAAATGAAGCCCAAGATAAAAATTCGGGCTGGTGAAAGCCCGCTAAAAATTCAAAGCTGGTCCGATGTTGACAGCGCACTAAAAATGCTCGGTCAACTGGACTATGAAATTGAATCTCTTGAAGTAAAGATGACCGCCCTAATCCAGCGGATCCAGGAGCGATATCAGGGGAAATGTGAAGAAAAGATGGCGCTTGCCGAGGCCTTGATTGAAGAGATTGAGCAATTTGCTTCGGCCCATAAAGGTGATTTCAATGGCAAGCAGACTAAGGTCCTCAATTTTGGTGAAGTCTCATTCCGTCTGGGCAAGATTTCTTATGAATTCCTGCGTGATGAACAAGAAATTGCTGATGACCTATTGCGCCTTGGTAAAGAAGATGCGGTCAAGATCACAAAATCGGTCATCAAGAATGCCTTAAAAAATATTGCTGAAGAGACCTTGCGGAAAATAGGTATAAAAATCGTTCCTGGTATGCTCCGCTGGTTTGTAACTCCCTATCGTGAAAAGATAATTCCAACCGACAATGGAAAAAAGGATTAAAAAACTCCGGCTCCTCTGGTTTCTTGCCCACCAGTGTAATATTTCACCCGATGAACTGCACCGGTACATCTCTGAAGTCTATCCTGAAACCAATCATCTCTCTTTGTTAAATGAAGACCAACTCAATCAACTCATCAAATGGTTAAGGGAGAAAAAACGCCGCCAGGTAGTCTGGTCGCCATTCCATACCGAAGCTCAGGAAAGACTCGCCTACACTCTTGCCCATGAAATCCTCCTTAAGAAAAACCAAAATACTGACCCTAATGCTCAGCACCTACTGGATGCCCTATCCCGCCGATTTGGTGCGGAGAGTTATGAATATACCAATACCCGCCAGGCCGCCTGGGTAATTGAAGCCTTAAAGGCGATGAAAAAGCGTTTGACCCCTTGACAAAATGGGAAAATTGAATATAATCTATAATAGAGGTTCAAGAAGCCCGAGGGTTAAAAGCCTTCGGGCTTTATTTTTAAAAAAGGAGTAAAAAAATGGCAAAAGATGGTAAACAAATAACAAAAAGGGTCCAGACCGTGCGTGACCTTCTGGCACTTGCCGATGCCCAGCTCGGTGAATTACAGGAAATCCTGCAGGACACCTCGGCTATCTACAGTGAAGTCCTGGAGCGGCGCGAAGAGATTGAAGAGAAACTTGCCAATTCGGTCCGGCTTTTGACCGACTTAATCAGGCGTGGTCGAGAAAAATAGGAATCTCGGTGTCAATCCAGGAGGTCTTCCAGTATGCAAAGGAATACGGTCTGCCCATTGTCATCCTTGTCTTTGTTCTTCTCATCATCCTTAAGTTCTACGATCAAGAGCGTGCTGAGCGGAGAAAAACCCAGGGGCAACTCAATGACCTGTATCACCGCTTGGAAGAAAGGCTCTATCACGAACTGGATGAACTGGAAAAAATTTTAAGGGAAGAGCGGAGTAAACTGTGAACTGGCAATACATCATAATCCACCACTCCGCTGAAATTGACACCCCCTATCTTGACTACAAATCATACTACACATTCCATACAAATGTCTTAAAATGGTGTGACATCGGATACCATGTAGTAAACGAAGAAGTAACCGACAACATCATCAACATCTTCGGTCGCCCCCTCACTCAAATCGGCGCCCATTGTCGGACAATGAACGAAAAAGCAATTGGTATCTGCTTTGCCGGTAACTTCAATGAAATGGCTGGACCTTCTGATGCGCGGCTTACTGATTGTGTCCGCCGGGTCATCCTTCCTTTAATGGCGATTTACAAAATCCCGCTCAAAAACATCCGTCCCCATCGGGATTTTGCCCGCACCGATTGCCCGGGTAAACTATTCCGTTTTGATGCCCTGCTTAAAGAAATAAAAAATGGCATATAGTATAGATATCAAAGAGCGTGCATTTAGTCTGTATTGTCAGGGCTATTCATTTGACCGTATCCAGCAAATCCTTGCTGAAGAGGGCATAAAAATCGCCCGGCGCACCATCATCAAATGGGAAAAACAATATGGTTGGAAAATTCGCCGGCAAAAGGTGCTTGAAGCGGCACGCCAAAAGACTGATGAAAAGCATGCCACAGAACTCGCGGAGCTTTCCAGTCAATTAACCGAACTCCAGAATGATCTATTGGCTGAACTCCGTAATGTTCCGCTCCGTTCCAAAGAAGGTGGCATCACGGCGCTGCGTCAAATATACGACCTGCGTGAACGTCTCTTAGGCGACAAGAGATTCCAGGAGCATCTGGATGAAATTATTACTTTAATCTTTGAAATTCTGGCCACTGATGACCAGCTCGGTCCGGTCCTTGTCAATCGCCAGCCTCAAATTTTGGAAAAACTTGAAAAGGCCTTAAAAGAAAAATATGGCATCTAAAAAGATTCTATCTCAAAAAATAAAGGTCGCAGCAGTCCGTGGCCTTCAAAAAGCCCAGACAAAAAATAAAAATCTCCTGGACTGGATAAAAGAAATCGGTATCACCATCCGCGGCCAACCCTTTTCCTTTCAGGGGCACGAATACTTAAGAGAAATCTATGAAAAACATGCTGACAATATGGTCTTTATGAAAGGTGCCCAGGTCGGAATATCCACCTATCATCTGCTCAAGGCACTCTGGCTCTGTGACACCAGGGTTGCCAAAGTCATCTATTTTTTCCCCACGGACCGTGATGTTTCCGACTTCTCTAATGACCGTGCCAAGCCTTTGCTTGAAGAAAACGATTATCTCCGCCAGCGTGTCACCGGCATTGACAATGTCGGTTTAAAACAACTCGGCACTTCCAGCATATATTTTCGGGGAATGGTCTCAAGGATGAAAGTCAAATCCGTGGATGCCGATTTCATTATTTTGGACGAACTTGATGAATGCCCGCCGGACAACCTCAAATTTGCCTTTGACCGTCTCTTACACTCTCAATTGCGCTGGAAGAGTCAGCTCTCCCAGCCCAGTGTCCCGGACTTCGGCATACATCGCGAATTTCTTAAATCCGACCAGCGGGTCTGGGCAATGCAATGTGGCAGGTGTAACAAATGGAACTTCTTCAATCCCAATGAGCCGAACAAGGCAATAGAATTTGCGGAAAAATTCCTCCGTCCGATAAATGGCACTTATTGTTGGCATTGTATATATTGTGGTAAGCCTCTGGAAATAAAACATCAACAATGGATCCCCCTTTCCGCCCGGAGCAAAATTCGTGGCTATCATCTCACCCAGATATATTCTACAATCATCCCGCCCCAGGAGATCGCCGAAGAGATTGCCGAGGCAAAAGAAAAAAAGACCGCCCGGATTCGGGTCTTCAATTCCATCTTCGGCATCCCTTATACCGATGAAATTCGCCAGCCCATCACGGATGAAATCATTCAGTCCTCCCAGGGTGAATTTGGTTTTCTTTCTGAATCAAATCTCGCCTATACGGGTGTTGATGTTGGTGATACCTTGCACATTGTTATCGGTCAGGACCTTGGTGATAAAATTCAGGTCATTTATCTCGAATCCACTGAGGACTGGGGTCGTTTAAAAACCCTGATGGCACAGTATAGCATCTGGCTATGTATCATCGATGCGATGCCTTACAAAGCGAGTGCCAAGCAATTCGCCCGTGAATTTCCTGAACGGGTAATTTTGCAATATTTTAAGGGCTCAAGAGAAGAGCGAGGCAATGAGATTGAGAAAAAAGAAGAAGACGGTCTTGTGGTCATCAGAATCGGCCGGACCGAATCCCTTGACGATACCACCGATTCAATCCGCCAGGGAAAAATCATCTTTCCCAATCCCGGTAAACTCTCAATCTTCCAGCTCAATGCTTATGAAACCTTCAAAAATCATCTGAAAAATCTTATCAAAGATTTTAAAGAAGATGAAAAAGGCAACAAATGGTTTGAATACAAACACAATGTCGAAAATCATTATGGTATGGCATTAAACTCAATGCGCCTGGCAATAGAATATACGCGTCAATTCGGTCGTCGCTTCTATGGTGCCGGTGCGGCCTGGACAAGGATTAACTTATGAAAATATTAGATATTTTCAAAAAAAAGCTAAAATTGAAAATGCCCGTCACGGCGGGTAGAATCTCGGTTGAATCATTCAAGACCTATTTTGACCGCTATCAACAGGAATACAACTTTTTCGACCCTGAAATCCCGGGCTATATCATAGAAGCAATCGAAAAATTTGCTATAATCAATCCTGACTTTTCCCAGCATGTAAAAAACATCATCAATTTAGGCAACACCGGCCATACCCTTGAAATCGTTGCCGACGACGAAGAAACGGTTAGAAAAGCTGAATCTCGTATCAATGACCTGGCACGCACAATCTATCCTTATGGTGGTGCTGATGGTCTGGTCAACAAAATGCTCTCTGATATTGCAGTTTTTGGTGCACCCTCAATAGAAGCTGTCATCAACCCCGATTTAAAAGGTGTGAAAAAGATTGTCATCGTCCCCCATCATCAAATCGTATTCAAATACGACCCTTTAGAAGATGAATATCTCCCCTATCAAAAAGCTGGTGTCTCAGAAAGCGATTACATCCCCTTGAATCCTTTGACATACTACTATGCCCCCCTGTATCAAAAACGTAACTCACCTTATGCAATCCCGCCCCTTATAAGTGCGCTTGAGCCCCTCATCAATCAACTCTTTATTAAAGAAAATTTACGCTTCCTGGTGAAAAAATTGGGGCTATTAGGTTTGATCCATGCCATCCTCTCCAGCCCGCCGCGCAAGCCCACGGAAACCGAAGAACAGTATCTCAGCCGTTTAAAAAACTATCTCAATGAAGTTGCTGAGAATTTATCAGAAAACTATCGTGATGGGGTGATGGTCACTTATGACGAATTTGAACTCAAACACTTCAATATTGCCACCAATGCTGGAGGTGTCCAAGGAATCTTCCAGATCAATGAAGAGCAACTCGCCTCTGGTATGGGAACAGACCCGGCAATGCTCGGCCGGACCTATTCCACGACCGAGACTTATGCCGGTGTGGTCTTTGCCAAACTTCTGAAAGAAATCGCAAATTATCAGCGCATTGTCCGGCGGGGCCTGGAAAAAATCTATCTCCTTGACCTATACCTATCCGGTATTCCGGTCAAGGATGTCAATATAAAATTCAATTCTGGTGTCTCATTGCGCCCCAAAGAAGATGCGGAAATAGAAAACATCAAATCCCAGAAAATAGTCAATGAATATCTAAACGGTGTCATTACCCTTGATGAAGCCCGGAGTTTTTTAGGATATCCACCTCTGGAGCAAAAATGATTTCAAAACTACGATTGCAAAATGACCACTACCTCCGTATGCAGCATCCGCGTCCGGTAAGGCTACAACTGGACGAATCACATTTTGAAAACCGTCGTTTGTCATTGATCAACACCTATTTAAAGTCCATTATAAAAATTGATGATACAACCAGGGAAGAGATCATCAAGGACCTAATCAATATGGCAAACCGTGGTGAGCTTCCTCAGGACCCAGCATCCTTTTCCGAAAGCGTCTATCAAATCATTGAACAAAAATATCCGCAAATTGCCCGGCGGTCAGGGCTTAAAGAAGCCATCATCAAAAACATCACCTCCTTATATAACTTTTACCGCCTTACTGACGCCTCCGCCTGGGGTTCAGAGCCCCCAGTAAAAACCACCTTAACCCTCCCTGACCGTCGGGCACAAAAATTTTTATCCGCCATAGATGAAGTCTTCTTTTCTACTTATGTTCAGAACGAGCCTTTTAGAACCGAGTTAAAAAACTTCCTCTATGAGACGATGGAAAAAGGCTATATTCCGACTGATGAGGTCTTAAAAAAATTTGGCAATCTTTGGGCCGAGGGCCGTGACCTCCAGGTGCGCCGTATCATTGACACCGCGGTCACAAGAATCCGCACCTTTGCCCATATCCGGCAACTTGCCGAAGGGGGGGTTGAAGAATTAGAAATTGTTGAAATCTTAGACCGTGCCACCTGTGGTTTCTGTCGGGAAATGGATTCCCGGATAATCAAAGTTGACCGGGCACACTCTGTAGTAGAAAATGCAATCCAGCTTTCCCCTGAAGAATTCCAGTCCCGTTATATAACCCCGGCTCCTTCCCAGGTGGCAGCAATGGCAATGACCGAGGAAGACCTGACTCTTCAGGGTCGCCTGCCGCCTTTCCACCCCCTCTGTCGGGGTCGTGTCATTGCTCGTTACAAAAAATCCCGGTCAGAAATTGAAACCGAAATCGGTCAAAAACTACCCGCGGTTGAGACCTATCAGGATGCCGATTATGCCGAATACGGCAAAAAAATAAATCTTCTCTATACCGAAAAAGGTGTAAACAAAAAGAGCACCCAGACCATAATCTGTTCTGACCCGAACATCTTCGGCAAAAAAGTCTATCTTTCAAAAGAGCGTCTCCATCATATTCTTAATGACCACCCATCTGATCGCCTCCGTTCTTCGGCCCTTGCCATTGCCTATTCGATAATTGGCAATCCTGACCGGGTCTTCATTGATACCTATCAAACCACCGCCGGTCGTAAAAAAAATGACTATGATACAAAAATCTATTTCCGTCACATCCGGGGGATAAACTATGTTGTGATAACAAGGCGGGCCGGTCCGGAATTCATCTGGTCCGCATTCGTATGTCGTTCTCCATCACCCAGGTGGATAGAAATATGGGTGCGCTGATCCCCCTTGACAAATCAAAAAATTTGGTTATAATAATAGTGGTATGAAATATCAGGTAAATTTTAACACCTCGGAATGGGAGATAATAGGTGAGAATTTTGATTTTAACCTTTATTATGAAGGTCGTTATGATGACCAGCCAAGATTGCTATTGGCCCGTGAAGCCTGGCAGGGTGATATTCCGCTCTACCTCCATGATTACACCCCATTTGCCCCGTCACAAATAATCGAAAATGCTTCGGGTATTGTCACACCTGAACCGGTCTTTTCCATATTTGATAAAGAAAATCTGACTTTTGCTGAAATGCTACAGGAAATCTATAATCGGCGTCAAGAAATCGTCCAGAAAGTTCCTGGTGACCAGAACCCTTATGATTGAAAAATACAAATGTGCCAAATGTGGCAGGACCATAATGATTGGCGAGATTGTTGCCGGTAACTTCACCATCAAATGCAAAAAATGTGGTGCGGTCAATTTAATCCAGGTTCATCCTTGTGTCATCATCAGGGAAATTCCGCCGGCAATAATGGTCCAGGGTAAAATAATGAGCGTCTCCCTGCCTGTTTCCAAACAGGTTGTGCGTTTAGTCGAAACAAAATAAGCGTTCTTTGACAACATAAACTTGTTTTAATTGCCTAATTCATTGGGCAATAAGGAATGTAGGGACAGTCCGCCATTCTGTATGGCGGATTGTCCCTGTCCGAAAAATTTCGTTGTCGTTGCCCAATTCATTGGGTAAGAGGTCTACGAGGCCCCATTAAATTTTGCTGGATTCATTTCAGCATCTCAAAATTTAATGGGGTCTTTTGTTTAGGTAGCGAAATGAAAGGAGGTTACAATGCGTCGTTACTTTCTCCTCATCGCCCTGGTTTGTGCTGTGGCATTTGCCGCCAATGCGGTTAGTAGTTTTGAATTTCCCAAATGGTTCGTTGTGATAATGAATATCATCGTTGTTCCCCTGGTCTGTCAGGTCGTCAAGAAAATCACGCCCATTCGGGAGATAAGGGCAATAATTGCCGCAGTCCTCTCATTCATAACCGCAATAATAGCCATCCTCATCACCGGCGCCGGTAATTTTAACAATCTACCCGGTCTAATAATCCTTGCTTATACCGTCTCTCAGTTAGCCTACAATCTCTTCTGGCACCGACTTCTTGAAGGTAATAAATCATAAAAGGATGGCACTATGCAATTAAAGGAATGGGACACCGAATACATAAACTCCCTGCCGGATGAGGCATTTGCGGTCATTGAACCCGCCTATAAAAAAGGCGAGACCGAGGACAAAAGGTGTCGCCATCTTCCCCATCATACCGGTGGGGTAAAAAATGGTTCTGATTCCGAGGACAATATTGACATTGACCATCTCCGTAATGCCTGGCAGCGCAGGAATCAGATAAAACCAGTCACCGATTCCATCTCTGTTGAAGAACTCCGTGCCCGGGCCGGGCGTCATTTAAAAAAGCATATCAAGGACCTCGGTCTAAACTGGGGTGAAGAAAAGATTGAGTTAATCCCGGGTCAGTTCTCCTTAAGTTCCTCAGGTGAAGGCTATATAAAACTCATCGCCTCGGCCTTAACCCCGGTTTTCCCTTCCACCATATCTGGTGAAACATCCCTAGCCATTGATTCTGACTTCATCAAAGTCCGTTTCCGTGCCCTTTCTCAAATCTATATTGAAGACTACTGTTTGGATTTCACCAAACCTAATGTCTTACAAAAGGCAACCCCATTATTAAAACACCAGACCGTCTATCCAGACCACGATGTCCGTATTGCCAACTGGCTCGGTGTTGTTGAAGAAACCTACTGGGATGACAAATCCCAGCCTCCAGGCATTGATGCGGATCTGAAGATCGATGCCAAGACCAACCCTAAAATCGCCCGTGGCCTTCTCATCCAGCCTCCCGCGATCCATTCGGCAAGTGTCACCACCTTCTTTTTGTGGTCCAAATCCCATCCTGACCTGACGGATGATGAATTCTTTGCGCATCTGGGTGAGGAAAGAGATGGTTCAGTCGTCCGAATCATCGTTGATGAAATTCTCTCTTTTGGTGAAATCAGTCTGGTCTGGCAGGGTGCAGACCCATTTGCCAAGCGCAAGATGGCCAAATTAAAAAAAGGAGAAAAAGTGGATGGAATCAATCAACTAAAACAAGAAATAATTGAACTAAAGAAAAAGAACGAAGAACTCACAACCCAGCTCAATACCAGCCAGATTTTAGTTAAAGTCGGCAAAGAACACATAGAAAATGTGAAAAAAGAGACCGAATCCTTATACCGTCTAATCCATCCTTCCCCTGATGAAGAATTCATCAAAATTATGATCAAAGATGCCCCGTTTGAGCAGGTCTCGGTTCTTAAAAAAGAATATGAAGAAAAGTTACAAGACAAACTCTTCTTCACCTGCCCGCACTGTGGCAACCTAATAAAATCAATCCGTTCTTCTCAGGAAAATCAATCTGAGAAGATTGAGGATCTTCAAAAGCACAAAATCTAACAAGGAGGAAAAATGCCTATCGTCTCACTACAGGGAATCAATGAAAACCCCACCCTGTATGCAAGTTCCATAACCAGAGGAACTGATGAAGGTAAACCCGTAAAAATCTCCGCTAACAAGACCGTTGCCCTATCTGGTAATGGTGAAGATTTTTACGGCATAGTGGAATCCATCGCTGAAGACAATGCAGTCTGTGTGGTCCAAACCCGCGGCATCGTCACAGTCCCTTATTCCGGTTCTGCACCGGCCCTGGGCTGGACCCAGCTTTGTGCCGATGGTTCAGGCGGTGTAAAGACCGGTTCAGGCACCAACAAATACTACTTTGTCCTGGATGTTGATACCACAAACAACCTGGTCAGCTTTGACCTTGGCTAAAAAGGAGTAAAAATGAATCTACCCGAATCAACCCTCAAACTCAAACTTGAAAAGGGGATGTACAGTGAAGCAAAAAAGAAAGGGTTCTCATTCACTGAATACCTTGAGACCCTTGACCCAACCCCGCCTGACTATCCCCTTGATGCCTTTGAGCGACAACTTGCCCGTTTCGGCATTGTCACCAAAGGCAGTCAGGTCAGCCTTGTTGAAGACTTTTACAAGACTTATGAATCCAGTGTCCTCTTTCCTGAATTCATCAACCGTAATGTCCTGCTCGGCTACAAACTCGGCAAAAATGAACTCAAACTTGATGACCTCATTGCCAGCACCACCTATATTGAAGGTGTTGAATACACCCCGCTTTCTGCCAATGACACAACCGAGGTTGAAGAACTCCTCAGGGTCGGTGAAATGGGTGAATTTCCGACCACCACCATAACCCTTGCGCAGAAGACCATCCGTCTTATAAAAGTCGGCCGCAGACTCAAGGCATCATACGAAGTCTTAAGAAGGATGCAGATTGACCTCCTCGGCCTCCATCTCCAGATTCTCGGTTTAAAAATGCAGCGGGCAATGACCAAATATGCCTTAAGCATATTTGTCAATGGTGATGGCAACTCAAATCCCGCGCCCAGTCAGGATGTTGCCAACAACGGCACATTAACCTACGACGACCTCGTGGACTTTGAAATCGACTTTGCGACCTCTGGTTTTGAAAAGACCCATTTTGCCGCCCAGCCTACAATCGTCAAGAAAATCTTAAAACTCTCTGAATTCAAAGATGTCAATGCAGGTTTCAACTTCCAGGCAACCGGGAATATGATCAGTCCGTTCGGAGACATTCTCAGGTTCCATTCTTCCTGCCCTGAGAACAAAATTCTCGGCTGGGACCAGAAATCCCATCTGGAAAAGGTTGTGGAACGTGGTGCCCAGCTCGTCGAAGCGGAAAAGGTCATTGACAAGCAATTTGAGCAGACCGTCATCTCTGATGTCCTCGGAATCTCCAAAATCTTCACCAATGCGGGAAGAATCCTCAGAATCGCCTGGTAAATAAAAGGAGTAAAAATGAACCGCATCACCATATTTATCCTTCTTGCCCTGCCCCTTTTTGCCGGGGTCATTGACTATCCCGGTCCTGTCGATGTCTGGACCGGTGATACATTAAAAAATAACACAACCCTCACTGCCGCCAACCTTTTCTACTGTTCCCAACTCCGCAATATGCACATCTGGATCAAGACCACCAATCCTGTTGATTCCACAAAATACCGTCTATACTACAAAGTCAAATTCAATATGAATGATGTCCTTGCTACCCCTTCAGATTCTGTAGGCAGTGAATCCGGCAATACCCTGATCCGGGTAAGCGATACCCTGTGGCATTACCGGAGTATCAAGGTTGCCCCCCAATATATTCAACTATACTTAAAGAGTGATGCATCTGCTCACGGCAACCGTGCCCGGGTCTGGTTAAAAGTCTACATCTCTGACCAGTAAGGAGACAAAATGGCTGAGGAAAACAAGAAAATCAAAGTCCAGCTCTCACCCAAAATCCCATCCGGTTCTGGTTTCTATGACTTCTACTCCAAAACCGACCTCTATCCTAAAAGACCGAATCAAATCTTTGAAGTGCCTGAGACCCCCTTCATCCGCGAAAAACTTAGCACCGGTGAACTCATCCTTTATATTGAAAAGAAATAAAAAATGGGCTTTTCAGGGTTTTTTTCAAAAAATCCATATAAAGATAGCCCCCCAAAATTTTTAAACATTTTTAAACAGGGTTTTATGCAAATACGGGCTATTATAATCAGGATTTCTGCCCCTAAAAAGCCCAAACATCAAAAAAATGGAAATAACTGACATCATCAAGGACCGTCTCAGCGTCACCCTGGACCGCCTGGAGTCCATCCGTCCCGGGATCACCCTCCGTGCCATTGAAGAATCCAAAGTTGAACTCAATCTTACCACTACCCTCTCTGACCTTCAAAAACTCCAGCTCGGCGTTTATGCGAGTATCAAACTCTGCCGTTCTGCCCTTGACTTATATCAAGAAGAACTCTCCACTGAATCCGCCGATGATATCAGTCGTGAATACCAGGAAAGGATCCAGTTCCTCCGCGAAAAACTCGCCCAGTTGGAAAAAGAATACCGGCAACTTGAGTCCATCATCTTCACCAGCCCTGATGTCGTCCCGCCCTGCTACAAAATCGTCAAATCCGAATAAAATGCGTGATACACGATACAAAAAGAATGTAGGGACAGTCCGCCATTCTGTATGGCGGATTGTCCCTGTCCGAAAAGTAGGGCAAGGTTTTAGCCTTGCGATATATGATACACGATACATGATACACGATACACGATACACGAAGAATGTAGGGACAGTCCGCCATTCTGTATGGCGGATTGTCCCTGTCCGAAAAGTAGGGCAAGGCTTTAGCCTTGCGATACTTTAATCTTGAATCATGTATCATGAATCCTGAATCAGTAACATGGAAAGATTGAGACAAACCTGGGAAACCCTGATGAATATTGTTGCGACCGATATCATCCTCAAAAAATTCACCGAATCAAATTACGATGAGTCCTGGGATGAAGGCGAGGCAACCTATTACGAATATGAAATCCCGGCCCGTGTCCGTTTCAATCTCGCTGAGCGAGACTTTACCGAACTGGGTGAGAATCTAAAACTTGATGCGGTAATAATAATAAGGAAGCAAGACCTTGATGCCTTAAATATAGAAATTGCCCCTCAGGATCGGTTCCTCATCAACACCCAGACCTATCGTATCACCAAGATCAAACCAGTAATGGTTGCCGGCGCCCTTCTTGGCTATGAAATCGGAGTTCAAGCGACATAAATATGCTATACGGCAACTGGTCCAATCTCATCCGCAAACTTGACCAATTCCAGTCCGAACTGGATGATTTAATCAAACAGGCACTAATCCAGTCCGGTGAATATGTGGAATCTACTGCGGTCAAGCACCTAAAAAATCAGGACCTGCCCTGGCAGCCATTAACCCCCCGGTATCTTGCGCGCAAACTCCGCTACAAAGCAAAGGGTTCAAGGACCTTAAGTGAAAAAATCCTCATTGCGACCGGCACCTATTTCCAGTCCATCACCACCTATATTGAAGGTCTTATTGCCTTTGTCGGAGTCAAACGTGGTGTTGCCAGGGAAGAAGATGGCACTGATGTTGTCAACATTGCTATAGTCCATGAACTCGGTGCCCCCAATGCCAATATCCCGGCCCGTCCCTTATGGAAGCCCACCTTAGAAGAATGCAAAAACGAAATCATTGAAAGATTCAAAAAAGCCCTCATCAGGTTATTAAGATGATTGAATTCTGCTTCCAGAAACTTGAATCCTATCTAAAACAGATCAAGAATAGTCAGAACGAATATGTCTTTCAAAAGTCCCGTCGTTTAATTCGTGAAAAGCCTGATTATGATTATATCACCGCCCGTGTCACTGAAAACGATCCCTACTGCCTTATCACCATTGACGACTACAAAGAGACCGACTATGGCAGTTTCTATGACACCTATACCGAATACTACATCACCGCCATCAACCATACCGGTTCAGGCACGACAAAGTGTTCCATTTCGGGCAATCATGAAGGTAACAATTCATTCATCCTCAAAATCAGTCAGGCCGGGATAATCGGCACCCCGCCCCTGCCCGAATATCAACTTAAACGCAATGACCAGGAATTCACCCCATCCGCTCAAATCCCTGCTGATGGTCGAATCGCAATCGGTGATGGCACGACATTCGCCTTTGAGATTGGTGAAGAGGTCATCGCCGAGGATGCCTACACCTGGTCAACAATCGCCCGCCGGGTCAATATCATAAAAATTAAAGAAATAAATTTAACCCTGCGTGCGACAATCTGGTCAAAGACCAAACAAGAACTCTATAGTGAAACCGGCTATCTCACCCAGCTCTCCTCACTAATAAAAGAGAGATTTGTCACTGATGGTATCCAGGTAGTGCGCCAGTCCCTGGGTCCTGCAAGATTCCTCCAGGGCCCTTTTGAAACCGAAAACAATCTCGTCTGCGGCGCATTAAATGTTAGTTATACATTTTCTCTCTATGAGACCAGGTACGATGCCCTCGCCACCCGGTTAATTCTTGAATAAAGAACTTTTTAAAAAAGGAGTTCCAATGTCCGAACCTGATAAAAAAATTGACAATCAAAAAAATGAAACCGTCGCCAGCCTTTTCAAAAAGGCGAAGGCAAAGAACTATCAATTACCTGCCTTCTGCCTCTTTGCAAAACTGGCACCTGAAGCAAAAATCACCGAGCAGGAATTCAACAAAAAACTAAAAGAATTCCTCAACCATCCGCTCAAATAAGGAGGAAAAATGCCGATAACTGACCTGCCCGGCTTCTATCCGAGCATCAAAGATGGTGGTCTTGGTGCCCTGCCCGCCTTAAATACAAGTCTCTTTGGTATGATTGGTGTGGCAAGTGCCGGTTCTATGACCACGCCCAAACTTTGCGGTGATATTCAGACGATTCTTGACACCTTTGAATCTGGCACCCTGGTTGAGCAGGCAATTGATGCGATGGTCTGCGGTGCCCGTCAACTCGTCCTGCTTCGTGCCCCGGCCTCAACTGCCGATACCGTCGGAACACCGACCAAGACCGGTTCTGGTAAAGCAACCGCAACCGCAGCAAAACAGGCCGGTGTCACTGCGGTCAAGTGCGACCGCACCCACAAATTCAAAATCACCGCTGGTGGTTCACTATCTACTGCCAAATATCAATACTCCAACAACAATGGTATCACCTACAGTGAAGAAAAATCCTTTGTCATCATCACCCAGGGTCCACCTGCGATATCCAGGATCAACCTTGAAGATGGCACCTACATAGAATTCACCAATGATACCAACCCTGAAGAATCCTTTGTTCTCGGTGACATCTGGACCTTAACCAATACCGAGCCCAAAATGAACACCACCGACTTAGGAGATGCCTTAGACATCATCTGTGCCTACAAAGATTCTGATGGTATCGGCCTCCCCCTCATCTATGTTGCCGCGTGTGGTGATGAATCAGTCTGGGCTATTCTTGGTTCCAAGGCGAGTGAAATATGGACCGCAGAGCAGCGTCCCATCTGGTTTTTAATCAACTCTCCGCCTCCGGACTATACCGACATTGACACCTGGATATCGAATCTGGTCTCATCCTCATCCTCATATCGTGATACCCATCTTGGTGTCAATGCCTTCTTCGGCCGTCTCCTTGACCCCCGTGAGAATCTCTTGATTCGTCCTGGTGGTGGCACAATATTGGGGTTAATCGCCCGTGCCAAATTGCACTGGTCAATCGGCTGGGTCCAGGAAATGAAAATCCCCAACTGTGTTGGTATTGAACCCTACAACTCTGATGATGACCAGATGGATTTATCCCGGATCGCCGCCTTAAACGATGCCCGTTACATCACGGTCCGGCACTGGCCCGGATATGGCCGGGTTCCGACCGATGACTATCTTATGGCGCCGGCCACCTCTGATCTATTCTGTATCCGAAACCGGCGCATCCTGGATGCTGCAATTCTGGGTGTCCAGCAGGCAAATATGCCCTTTGTCAATTCCCCTGGTGTGGCAAAAGAAGATATGATTGCCTACAAGACTGCGCTTGAGCGTCCCCTGATTGCGATGCGTGATGAAAACTACATCGTTGACTTCACCCTCACCCTCACCCCGGACCAGAACATCTGGGCCAATGGTATTGTCCATGCGACAATAGAAATCATCCCAACCCCGACCAAGAAAAAACTCGTTGCCACCTTCCAGCTCAAGACCGGCACCGCCGCTTCAGTATAAACAAAGGAGAAACATGGCACTAATCAATGGTCGCGAACACGATTGGAGTGATGTTAAAATCTACATCCTTGGCGTCCCGATTGCGGATGTCAAAGAGATAAACTATCGTGAGCGCCGTGAAGCCGAGTTACAATACTCAACCGGTGCTCAACCCTACGGAATCGGTTATGGCAACTACTCGGCCGAAGGTGACATCACCTTAAACTTTGAAGAATACCGAAAATTTGCCGCCCCGGCCCTTGCCCTGGGTCGTTCGGTCTTTGACTATGCCCCGTTCCCCATCATCATTGCCTTTGCCGACAAAGTCAAAAAGACCGAAGGTGACCCACCCCGGGAATATGTTATCCAGGAATTCTCACCGACCAAAATCGTCCAGATTCAGGATGTGGTCATCACAGAAAAAGACGAAGGCCATGCCCAGAATGCCAAAGAACTTGTCGTCAAACTCACCTTCATCGCCCGAAAGATAATTGGTTAAAGGAGTCCTTATGGATATAGATAACCTCAAAACCCAGTATGGTGAAATCATTGAAATTGAATATGGTGGTGAAAAATACTACTTTCGCAAGCCCGCTCGTCAGGAATACAAAAGATACTATGACAAACTCCTGGAAAGCGTTTATGACGCCTGTTGTATTCTCATCATTGATACCTGTGTCCATCCTAAAAAAGAAGAGGTCGCCCGGGTCATTGAACAGGACCCGACAATGCCGGTAAAAATCGTGGGGAGACTCACCGATTTTTTCGGCTCTCAGGTGAGCAATGTGCGCAAAATTTAAGAAACTACCAGGCCGCGCTCAAACAGAACCTCTTCCTCCAGGCCGAAAACCTCTGCCAAATCTACCATCTGCCGATTCCTGATGATACCGAGCAACTCCTCAAACTCTATGCCGGTATTCTCTGGTTTGAAGACCGACTCATCTCCCTCATCGCTTATGCGGTCAACCAGGGCATCTGGGGTAAAAATAAATAAGATATTCAGGGGGGCACCCTTGAAAACCCCATATAATAAATGCCTAAATGCAAAAACACCTAAATGCCTAAAATTTAGGCAGTTTAGGAATTTTGGACTTTTAGGTATTTTCTTATAAAATATGTCCGTTGAAAAACTCGGCATAGAGATTGAGGCCCTGGTCAAGGACCTCTCATCCTTACGCGAACTCGTCCAGGATTTGCGCAACATCCAGTCCCAGGCCGCAGGCACATCCGAGGCAATGGCAAGATTCCAGCGCCAGACCGAGCAACTCCGCAGTCTAAAAGAGACCTTTAGTACCTTAGAATCTGCCGGTTTAAAAATGATGGCATTCAGTGGTGGAATCCTCTTTGGTGCCAAAAAAATGGCGCAGGGATTCATTCAATCGGCAGCCGAAATGGAAAAATACGAACTCACCCTTGAGACCTTATTCAAAAGCAAAGAACTCGCTAAGGCTGAACTTGAATGGGCAAAAAGGTTTGAAGACCTGACCCCTTATGCCTTAAAGGACATCATCAAATCCACGGTCATCTTTAGAAGTTTCGGTTTAGATGCCAAAAAATACCTCGGGCTCGCTGGTGATATGGCCGCTGCGTTTGGTGGTGATTCCGCAACCCTCCAGAGTGCGGTAATGGGCTTGGCAAAAGCACTCGCCTCTGGTGCCGGGGCAATGGACATCCTCAGAGAAAGTTTTGGTATCACCGGTGACCAGTTAAAAAAATTCGGCTGGAAAGGCAAAGAAGACCTTATAGGATTTCGCAAGGCACTTGAATCTCTGTTAAAAGAAAGATTTGCCGGCTCAATGGAAAAACTCTCCAAAACCTTCCCGGCCTATCTTGAAGGCTTCAAATCCTACGGGGAAAAATTCCAGGCCGCGATCGGCAAGCCCCTCCTTGAGAAAATCACCCCGGACATTGCTCAGCTCTATGCCGGGCTCCAGAAACTCTGGGATACCGGTCAACTTCAGAAATGGGCCGCGGTCTTTGCGGATATATTCAAAGGCATATACAGCACCATCAAAGATACCATCAAAATCATTGCCGCCTTTGTCAAACCCATCCTCGAACTCCTCTCTCGCCATCCTGAACTTGCAAAATTTGCCGGTAAAATTCTCTTCATCGGCAGCGCCTTAACCTTCAGTGCCGGTGCCGCCTTAATGCTTCTCGGCCATATCAGTGGTCTGATAATAAGCGTCCTCCAGCTGACCCGCGCAATTGGTGGTCTCAAAGTCCTTCTGCCCATTCTGAGATCCATCTCAAGCGGTCTCATTCAAATCGGTCTATTAGGTGCCGCCGCATTTGTCGGCTGGAAGATTGGTGAACTCCTTAATCAGCTAAAAATTGGTGACAAAACCCTTGGTGAATGGGTCCAGAAACTCTATGAAATTACCATCTTCAAAAAAGAACTTGAAACTGGTCGGCAAATAGAGACCGGTCAAATCTGGGACATAGAAATTGCCCAACTAAAAAAATACCGTGAAGAAATAATCAAAAATCACGGTCTTACCCTTAAGCAGCACGAAGAGCTCAAGCGCCTTGCCCGCATAGACTACCGTTCAATGACTAAAGAACAGGCATTATCGGCAATTGAGCGCGCCATTGCCTTAAGGGAAAAGATCAAACTCCGCCCGGGTTCAATCAATAACCTAATGAAGCTCCCCCGTCCTGAAATCCCTGAACTTCCTGAAATCACGCCGCCTTCAGTCCCGTCCCCGGCCTACGAAATCACGGCCCCGACCACCCCTGAAATCTCCAACTACTACTACACAATCCACTTTGAGCGTGACAGTGTCCAGATCAACACCCTTGACCTGACCCCGGAAAAATTCCAGAAAGCCCTCTTTGAATTCTTCAAGCGCCATGCCTTAGCCCCGCAGACGCCATGAATCCCTTAAGTCTCATCTTCCGCCAGGGCAATCAGACCCTCTTCTATCCGGGTGTCCTGCTCAAGATTGAAAACCTTGAATTCATCATCCCCTGTGAAATCACCATCCGATTGCGCAAAAAAATCGTCATCACCGAAATCTATGGTGCGGACTTCACCGTTAAAGAAGACTTTGGTTTGAGCGACTATCAAATCACCATCACCGGCAAAATCGGCACCACCGAATCCTCGCCCGGTGCCAAGATCTGCGGTCTGGACAAAACCATCTCCGCCGGTGACTTCATCAAAAAACTTACCGATTTATTCAAACAAAAAAAGCCCCTTTCAATCAGTGATGTCAACCCTGAATATGCCACAAACATCATCGGCAATGTAGCAAAAAAAATTGACCAGGCATTTGACCTGCCACTTGGCCCGCTCAAACCCGAAGGAATCCTCGCCACCCTCGGTATCACAAAAATCGTCCTTTTAAGCCTTGACATCAACCCCCTCCCTGCCGGCTACTATCAATTCACCATTTCCGCAATGAGTGAGCCCGAAACCGACATAATGGAACTTGAAAACCCCAACCTATTCCTTGAGGAAAAATGAAACGAACGATAAAACAGGGTGAAGACCTCTGGTTCCTTGCCGAATACTACTATGGTGATGCCGCCTTATGGGACATCATCTACTACTACAACAAAGAAAAGATCGGTGACGACCCAGAAGACCTACCCCCGGGGATAACAATCACCATCCCTTCCCTTCCTACCGGGGACCAGGTCCTCTCCGCAACTGAAATGGCGACTCAATGAACAACCTCTTTGCGCGCATCCTCAATCAATATCTCGGCAGAAAAATGCCGAAAATAAAGTCTGAAGAATACAGCCTCCTCCCGCTAATCTTGTGGGTTGCCGAAAAAAATTCCTTCACCCTGGACAATGATAACCCCGGAAATATCATCCTGCCGGCCCTTGCCGAGGTCAAAAAAATAAGACTTGCTGAGAGGTTTAGAGATGTATCTCACACCGGAATGTGAAATCTACATCCAGTCCAGGAAAACCTACCTCATCACCAAATTCCAGAGGATAAAAATCACCCTCAGTCGCAGTCTGCCCTGTGACCTTGCGGAAATCACCCTGCCCAAACTTGACTCCCTCAAACTCTTCTCTGAAGACGATGAGGTCAAAATCATCCTTGCCAACAACCTTAAAAAAGTCGTCTACGCCGGATATATCTCAGAACTCTCACCCACTGATGAGCCCGTGATCAAATGTGAAGACTATTCAAAAATTTTAAAGCAAAAGCGCAATAAAAAAAGTTACTTTGATACCTACGATGCAATTGCCCGAGACATCATCCAGTTCTGTGGATTCACCCCGGTCATCCCTGAATCCTTCGGCCAAAAGCGCCATTTCTGGTGGGCGTTCCAGACCGCCTGGGAATGTCTTGAAGAACTAAAAAAATGTGGCTGGGATAGTTATCTCATCCCCGCCACCAAAAAAATATACTTTGGTCGTCCTTACAACTGCCCCCAGATCAATCCCAAAATCTACTATTATGAATTTGGCAAAAACATCATCAAAAGCAATCTTGAATACCGCACCCAGAACTCGGTCAACAAAGTCCTCGTCTATGTCACTGATAGCAAATTCCGCGGCAGTTCCATAAAAGTAGAAGAAGGCACTGGTGAGCCAGTAGGTATCTACAATCTCCAGATGGAATTTGACCCTGAAAATGCCAGTTCGGTCAATGGGGCAATCGGTGAGGCAAAAAAATTCGCCCGGCAAAAACTCAGTCAGAGTCAAACCTCGGGTTACACTGGTAGTTTCACCACCTTTGGCAATCCGGAAATCACCCACAGTATGAAGCTTAAAATTATTGACCCAGAAAAACAGGAGCGCACCGGCCACTACTACATTGACGAAGTCATCCACACCTTTAGCCCTGATGATGGCTACAAAATGGAAATCACCATCGGTGCCCGGGAACAGGGAACAATCGTATGAACCTTTTTAATCCCCTCTTTAGCACAAATCTCAAAACCATAATCTCAGGCACAATCACCGCGCTCGACGAAACTACCTTCTCCTGCACGGTCAAGCCGGACAAAGACATCATCCCGGAGCTTCAAAACATCCCGCTTCGCGTCTACAATCTCCAGAACGACTATGGTATCATAGTCATCCCGGAAATCAATACGCCCTGTATCGTTGGTTTCATTGAAAATGCCCATCCTTTTCTCCTGTCCTGTCAGACCTTTAAAAAAATCCTCATCAAATCTGAAACCGAAAAACTCTCGATCACCATCTTCAAAGATGGCAAGATCGAAATCCAGAATCAGAATGACATCAATGTCCAGACCACGGGCAGCCTATCCGGTGAAATCAGTGGTGACTGCACCCTCAAAGTATCCGGCAAAATCCAGCTCGGCCCTTCTGGTGCTCACAAAGCCGCCTGGGGTGACCAGTGGCTAATAAGTTTCAACCAGCACATCCATCCTACCCCCAATGGCCCTTCAGGCCCACCGAATCCGCCCTTACAAGATAGTCAAGTCAACAGCCAGAAGGTGTCCCTTGACTAAGACGGAAAGGAGTTCTTATGGGTGCTATAAAAGACAACTTAAAAACAACTTTAGTCCAGATCTTTGAAAATCTCAACCCCAACAAGACCGCTTCTGAAAAAGCCGAAGAAATCGCGACGGCAATCGAAAATGCCATCCTCCAGGGTTTACAGGTCAAAATCCCTGCGGGCAATGTCGTCATTGGCGTAGTTGGTCAGGCAACGGGCACAATGAACCCCAGTCCCATCAACTGTGACTTAGAATCATGAAAGATCTCGCCTATCTCTCAGACGACCTGAGCATTCAAAATGGTGACCTCGTCCTGACCTCCGATGAAATCCAACTCCTCATCACCGACCTCAACAACCAAATCCGCACCTTCCACTACACCTGGGTGCACAACTTCCTCTTTGGTTCTAAAATCCCCCAATACATCAATATGCCTGATGAGGCGCTCAAACTTGTGGAAATCAAAAACGAAATCATCCGCATCTTAAAAAATAATAAAAGGATCGTCAAAGACTCCTGGGAAATTGAAATCAAAAAAGATGGTATAAGCATCCAGTTTCTCCCTGTGTGCCGCTCTGAGCCCATCACCCTTACTATAAATGTATAGGGAGGTATCTTATGACCTTCAAAAAAGAAACTGAAATCTATGAAGACTTAAAAACAAAAATCACTGCCTACATCCCTGAACTCACCTACTGGGAATCAGGCAGTATCATCCGTGCCCTTACCCGCTCAATTGCCAGTGCCATCAGGCTCCTCTATGTCAACCTTGAAAATCTCTACTTCAACATCTTCCCCACCTACGCTGACCGTGCCGCATTAAGGCGCTACTATGAAGACTTTGGCATTCCCTGGGACAATCCGAGCACAGAAAATGCCCGTAAGACTGTGCTCAATTACTATCGTCAAAAAGGCATCGGCACCAAAGAATACTTTCGTCAGGCCGTCCTTTCCAACTTCCCTGAAGTCACATCCTGCACAGTCCAGACCAATATGCGTGGTCCAAACACCATTGATCTCATCCTCAGTTACCATGGCCATCCGGTCCCTGAAGACACCATCGCTGAAATCCAGGACTTCTTCAATTCCGATGACAAAAAAATCTGCGGTATAGATATGCTGGTTAAAACCATCCCCGACTACTCAACCAAGGAGGAATGATGGCAGGTGGTGGCGGTGGTGGCACCCCTCCGAATATAAAAAATCGCTACACTTCAAAATTCAAAATCCTCACCAATCGTTTCCCCTTCCTCTTTGGTGGTGAAAAGATAAACAACCTGATGGCGGCAATCCGTGACGAACTCCTTGCCTTCCAGGACAAGCTAAACGAAGTCGACAACAGCCGTTTCCTCCTCGGCTCAACCGGTTTTACCCTTGACCTCTGGGGCCAGACCCTGGGCCTTGCCCGCCAACCCAATGAAAATGACAACACCTATCGTGCCCGCCTCCTCGTCGTTTTGCGCGATATTAAAAAAACCCTATCCATCCGCGCCTACAAAGACGCTATCAAGGCAGTAACCAATACCGACCCTCAATGCCTTGAGCACTACAAACTCCTTTCCAGTTTCCCATTCCTCTGGTCCAGCCCCCTCCTTTCCCAGGACCACATCCTGCAAGCCTCCTTTATAATCACCAACCACAACTACATCCAGAACCCTGGCTTTGAATCCGGCACCTGGGGTGGTGCTGAAGAACAGACCACCGAAGAAAAGTTCAAAGGTCAATACTCAGCCAAACTCGTTGCCGATGGCACCCAGCAGGGTGTCATCAGTGGCTCTTCAAACTACATCCGGGTCAATCCTGAGCAATACACCTACACCGTCTCCTGTTATCACAAAATCACCCAGTACTCAGCCGGTCTTCTGGTATTTCAAATACAATTCTATGATGAACAGCAAAACCTTTTGGGCTCAAAAGAATGGGCACAGGTCAATCAAATCACGGACTGGCAAAGACTATCCTATACCCTCCAGGCCCTGGACTATCCACCGGGCACTACCCAGCTCAGGTGCCGCTTCTACTGGTGGGAATGGCAGTCTCAGAACCCCATCGGTACGGCCTATATCGACAACTACAAAACAGAAATCTCCCAAAATCCAACCGAAGACTATGAACCTGAAGAATATGAAGCAATGGCTGAAACCCTACAATCTGTCAAACTCGCCACCCTCACCGTCCATCTCCTTGAAGACTCCGGCCCGAACTACTACATAATAAAAAAAATAATATAATAGGAGTATAGAATGTCAACAAAATTCAATCGTAATGACCCTGAAGCGTCAAACGATCGCTTCTATATTGAAGATTACCAAACCGATATAAACTCAATCGAGCAGGAACTCAAAGACTCAAAAAAGCACTTTGAAATCCTGCCCTGTATCATCACCGGTCTTATTGTGACTGTTGACCCCTATCCAGCTCAGACCTTCAACATCTCCTCAGGTTTTGCTTATGACCAGGATGCCAACCCAATCCCGGTCCCGGTTGGTATAATCGGTATCTTCTTTAATCCTGCCTCGCCTAACAACTACATCATATTAAGGCACAAAACCTCAACTGACACCCCGCGTCAGGCCTATCTCTCCGGCAATGAATATGACACAAGAATGTACGATGACTATGAAATCATCGTCTCCTCCTCCTACACCACTGGTGATATCATCCTCGGCAACATCCGTCGTGAAAACAACCAGAATGTTCTATACTCTACCGAGCGCACCCCTGATGTTGCCCGACCCTTTGCCATCCAGAAACCACCAGTCCCCACCCGTCTTACCCTTTCTACCGGCTATGATGAAGAATTCCGCTCAGAGATTGCCGGTCTGGTCAGTCTCCGTTCCGCATACATCAAGGCCGAATTCGGTGACAAAGGCACCGGCACTGCCAGTGGTCAGACCTTCACCATCACCCAGAACCGGGTCGGTCCCTATCAAAATAACGAATGGATTGGCCAATACCTCACCTGTTCTGATGGCAACTCCTGGCGTGTCATCTCCAACACCCAGGATACCCTGTACTTAGAAACCGGTGCCCAGCCGGTCTCAGGCACCTTCATCCTCGGCCCCAATGCCGCTGGCTACAAATGGGTCATCCAGACCCTTGCACCTGATACCGAACAAACCCTGGCAATCAGGGAAGAAGAGACCCAATATACCGAATCCCCGGTCAAAATGGAGACCGTCTGGCATGGCCTCACCCCGGGTATAAAATACAAAATCAAAGTCGCCTCAAAAGGCAGCTGGTTCCAAAAAGACTGGTCTGATTACTCAGCGCCCCAGACCATCACCGCCGGTGGTCCAAAACAAATCCCTGAAGACTGTTCTGATGCGCTCATCAATCTTGTCATCAATGCCCAGGATGATGGTATCCATCTTGCCTGGGAAAAGCATCCTGACTATGCCGCGCACATTGCCGGATTTGAAATCGTCTATACTGACGATGATTCTGAACCCGACTTCAACAATCAAATGCACCGCAAAATCTACACGGACCGCGACCACATCACCCTCCCTTCCCGATACTCCACATCTGATACCCTTATCACGGTCAAGGCAAAAATCCGTGCGGTTGACCGTGCTGGTCGCCACTGCACCATCCCGAAATCCATCCCCCCGGTAACGGCCAAAAAATACCCTGCGGACCTCTCCAACCTCGTCACCGACTACAAAAACACCTTAAATTGTGGCAGTTTTGCGACCTTAAAAGACCTCCTCAGCCACAGCATCGATCTATCCACGGGTCGGGGCAAGGCAATCAGTGAGATTGAATCTGAGATCGCCGATGCCCGCGGTTCCTATCCCAACTTAGGTCAGCGCCTCAGTGAAATCCTTAGTGCAGGTATCGACTGGAAATATGTCCGTATCATTGCCCAGGACAGCACTGGCCACTACAGTTCCATCCAGGAAGCAATCAACAACCTCCCTGATGAAAAACTCTACATCTTCCTTGTAATGCCGGGAACATATCAAGAAATCATTGATATTGGCACAAAAAAAATTGGCATCATCGGCATCGGCCACAGCCCAGAATCCGTGGTCAAAATCAATGGTCGAATCAAAACCTCAGGTTCATACTCCAACATCTTCACCCTGGAAAACCTCTATATCGTAACAGGCTCAACCACCGAGCCCGGTGTTGATATCAAACCCCAGGCCTGTTATCCCGTATACATCCACAATGTCAAAATCATCGCCAACTCTGACATCGCCGGTTTACGCTACTATCCTGCCACCGGTGCCGGAATCATACTGGACAATGTGCGTATAAGCAACTTAAATCAACCGGCCTTAAAAATTGGCCCCGCCTCTGATGAATACACCACAGTCAAAATTCACAACTCTGATTTAAGTTCAGGTGATGCCGACACCATCTACATCGACCCCACAACCGGTACCGACATCCTCTATCTTGGCGTCATCAACTCCATTTTTAGAGCCTCCAGCTCAAAATACTCTATTAATGCCCCATCCGGTGCCCAATCGCGTCTAATCATTGACATCGTCAATGCTATATTAGTAAATGCCCTCGCCCCTAACTCCTCAAACCTCACGGTCCGCTATGGTACTGCTGAAAATATCTCCTGTGTTCGTTTCACCGATTTCATGCCCATGATATAAAATGGCAAAAAAGCGCCTCGGTTCACCAGAAATCAGAGAAAAATCCATCAGGATACACCATCTCAACCCCGCGGACTTCCCTGGTATCAGTTTCCAATATCAAATCCTGCAAAAAGGTGAATGTTCCGGAAAAATCTGTGTCCCTGCCCGGACCGTCATCGACCATCGTGGCAAACTCCGTTTAGACCAGAACGATGGTACCAAACTCCCCAATGCCAACCTAAATATGGGCCATAACAATGGCATCGATGCGGACAAACTCGATGGCTTCCATCTTCAAGAAATCCTCACCGACCACCTCTTCGTCAGTGAAATCGACACCATCTACACCACGACCAGCAACCAATACACCAAATGTTGTGGTTTTATCTTCACTAAAAAAAACTTGTGGCAAAAAATCTATGCCCAGTTTGAACTCTACTCCTCCTCAGCCCAGACCGCTTATGCCCGGTTAAAAATCACCGATGGCTCAACCACCCTGTACAGCAATGAAACATCAACCACCACCCCTGATACCTGGGAAAAGAAAAACCTCGCTGTAGATCTTACCCCCTTCACCTCGGGCACAACCCTTGAAATCCAGCTCCAGTTCCGCAAAGACACCCCTGGCCAGGACGCCCGATGCCGAAAAATCGAAATCTACCTTGCCCCCTAAATGATACAGGATATATGATACACGATACATGATACACGATACACGATACAAGAAGAATGTAGGGACAGTCCGCCACTCTGTATGGCGGATTGTCCCTGTCCGAAAAGTAGGGCAAGGCTTTAGCCTTGCGATACTTTAATCTTGAATCATGTATCATGAATCATTTACAAGGGAGGAATGATGGCTAACTACTCATCAGTAAAATCCGGTCTCTGGTCCGACCCTGCGACCTGGGGTGGTTCCAGCTATCCATCCCAGAATGGTGACACGGCAACAATCAACCCTGCCCATACCGTCATCTATGACATAGATACCTCAAACCTGACCACCGGCCTCGGTCAAATCACGGTCAATGGCACCTTAAAAATCGCCTCCCATTCCCGGCTAAAAATTGCCGCCCACATCACCGGTTCTGGCATCCTCCGCTGTGGTGAGCAAACTGCAGAAGTAGAAGATGTCCAGATCCTCATCAATGGAAACTACTCCATCCAGATATCAGATGCCCAGTTCTGGGGGAAAGACCGCACCGGCCCCTTGACCGGCTACTTAACTCAAAACTACAACATCGGTGCAACCCAGCTCCAGGTTGACCGTGATATGGACATCCGCGTCAATGATACCATCAGTATCAGTGCCTCCACAATCTCGGGCCAGACCTCTGACAACAACCCCCTGGGCCGGGGAATGTATCAAGTCCTTGCCTATAATCCCCAGACCCGGACCATCACCATCACCCCATCCTTAAACGGAAACAACCGCCTTGCCGGTGATATCGTTGCCATCCTCTCCCGCGAAATATACCTCAACCAGCTTTCAAAATCAAGCTCCAACCCCCGGGTAAACGCGGATAAAAGCAATCAAATCTATCGCAATGTCTACTTCAACAACTTCGGAAACGGCGTCCTTGGTGGCTCAAACCATCAAATCCACTCCTGCTCCGGTTCCAACACCACAAATGGTGGCATCTGCTACTATGGTTCCAACCATACCCTCTCCGGCACCTTCACCACCACCAACACCACATATGGTGGCATCTGCTACTGGGGTTCCAACCATCTCCTCTCCGGCACCTTCACCACCACCAACACCACATATGGTGGCATCTGCCACTATGGTTCCAACCATCTCCTCTCCGGCACCTTCACCACCACCAACAACACAAATGGTGGCATCTGCTACTGGGGTTCCAACCATCTCCTCTCCGGCACCTTCACCACCACCAACAACACAAATGGTGGCATCTGCCACTATGGTTCCAACCATCTCCTCTCCGGCACCTTCACCACCACCAACAACACAAATGGTGGCATCTGCCACTGGGGTTCCAACCATCTCCTCTCCGGCACCTTCACCACCACCAACAACACAAATGGTGGCATCTGCTACTGGGGTTCCAACCATACCCTCTCCGGCACCTTCACCACCACCGAATCAATACAAATCAACTGCGGTATTTACTACATCTCCGGCACCTTCAACAAAAAAAATATCTATTACCGAACCCAAGAATTTCTATTCCCTTATCTACAAACCATCTGGCTCAACTATGACGGAGAAGGCCTCCACCGTATCTTCGCTTATGCCGGTCAGGTCCAGACCATCCCTGAAGGCATAAAATTCCTCCTTGAAGACCCTACAACCTATCTCATCCTTGACATCCCCTTCCGTGCGCTCTCAAAAACCTTGCGCTTCACTCAAAAAGTCAAAAAAAATACCTCTATGTCCTATCTCCCCAATATCCAGCTAATCGATCCCTTAAACGATCCTCTTAAAACCACCACCGGCACGCCCATCCTTCAGGAATCAATGACCGACAGCATCAACCAATATGAGACATTATCTTTAGTCTACGACAACCTGGTAAAAGGGAAGAACTACATCATCCGACTTATAGCAAAGTCAAATACTGGTGAGATTATCTGGCAGGACCGCAGCATCCTTGACATCCACGGTATCTATGGAAAAAATGTCGACCCCGAGCCCCCGGCAAAACCCGAAGGAATATCAATAGATCTACCTCCGTCAAAACCCACTGGGCTTAAAATTATGGAGGTATAAAATGAATATAAAAATATACTGGACACCAAACTCCGAGCCCGACATCAGCAAATACAACATCTATCGCCAGGACATACAAACTGGCGAAATTACCAGAATTGATGAAGTTATGCATCCAACTTGCGAGTATATTGATACGAATGGCTCGAGTGATTATCGATATTTCGTCAGTGCTGTAGATGAAGCTGGTAATGAAAGCCCGCTTGCTGGTCCGGTCCGCCTCCCCCCTTCACCTTTAACCTGTCAAATCTATGAAAACCTCAAAACTCCATCCGGTGCCCCGGCTGTAAACAAACAAATCCTCTTCAAAATTATCTCCCTTCCATACGACTACTCCGGTTATCTCTTTAGTGGGCAAGAAATCCCTGTAACCACCGATTCAGAGGGCAACCTTGAAATACTCCTGCCCCGTGGGGCAAGGGTCCAGGTCACCTCCCCTGAATTTGGGCTCAACGCCCCAATCCTCGTCCCTGACCAGCCCGTTTGCCGCCTTTGCGACCTGCTCCAATGAAATCAATCCTCCTCCGCCTCTGTTACTTCCTCTTTGGTTTCATCCTTTGCCTCCTCTGTCTCATCCTCTTCGTCCGTTACTCCAGAATCCTTCCCGCCATCCAGTCCGGTCCGCCATCCAGTCCGGTCCGCCATCCGCTCTCCCGCACCCTCCTTCCCGCCACACATCCGCCATCCGCCACACATCCGCCATCCGCCACACATCCCACCTGGTTTTCCTACGCGGACTCCCTCATTCAAATTCGTATTCGTGCTATCTCCGCCGATACCCTTCACTATACCCTCTGCCCGTCCGCCCCGCCATACATCCCGCCATCCGTCCGCCACACTTCTTGGCGGACGGGATCCCTTATCCTTGCCACCACATCCCAGAACATCAGCCTTATTTTAGGTTACAAAAGCCTATCAATTGGTCTCCAGTTTGGATATGCGGACAAAAAACTCTCCCCTCTTATTGGCATTCATTTCCAATTCTAAAAAAGTCCAATCCTTTTCCACTGACTACTGACTACTTGCGTACTGGGTACTATTAGCATGTAAAATTCATTTCAAAAACCCTTGAAATTTCGGTGTAAAATTTTTCAAAACTCATTTACAAAAAAACATTGCCGGGCCGAAAAATTCCGATATTATGTAAACTACGAAAGGTTAAAAACAAAAAACCCTTGAAATTTCGGTGTAAAATTTTTTGTTAGGATATCAAAATCCTGCTCAAAAATAGTGCACTTTCAGTGCATTTACAGTGCATTTTTAGGACATTTTACGCACACACCCCCCACCCTTTCCCACCCCCCTTCAACTGATACTCGATATTCATTACCAAATTCATCG
>Ga0123519_10001732_pt1 | contig 37322 bp, 36 predicted proteins | sample YelNatPaOPRAMG02_FD_87396 | JGI IMG/M metagenome (GOLD analysis project Ga0123519, IMG submission 87396) | Hot spring microbial communities from Yellowstone National Park - Yellowstone National Park OP-RAMG-02 (version 2) | ecosystem: Environmental > Aquatic > Thermal springs > Hot (42-90C) ... | reverse complement strand
TATTCAGGGTTTGCCCATCATGGATCTGGACCAAAATGAGCTGTACAGTCTTCGGAGAAAGATGGGAATGGTCTTTCAGGAAGCAGCCCTTTTTGACTCCATGAGCATATTGGACAATGTGGCTTTTGCGCTGCGCATGCATACGAAATTCCCCGAAAAGGAACTCCTTTTGCAAGCCCGGGAAAAACTGGCGATGGTCGGCCTAAAGGGAGTCGACCACAAATTTCCGTCAGAAATTTCTGGAGGAATGAAGAAAAGGGTCGGAATCGCCAGGGCGATTGCTCTGGTTCCTGAAATTCTTTTATATGACGAACCGACGACAGGTCTGGATCCGGTTCTTTCTTCGGCGATTGACGAACTGATTCTGAAAATGCAGACGGATCTATCTGTAACCAGTATTGTGATCACCCATGATATGAAAAGTGCATTAAGGATTGCCGACAGGGTCTTGTTCTTGTTTCAGGGAGGAATCCGATTCCTCGGAGCACCACAGGAATTGTTGCAATCTGATGATCCTGTGGTGTCACAGTTTGTCAAAGGGGAAACGCAGGGTCCCATCGCAACTCTCTGACAGGCCATTGACGCGCCATTCATTATTCCGGTCACCGTTTTCGAACATCGAATCAATATATTCTGGAGCATTGATGAACTGGACGACCGAGGCAAAGCTGGGATTTTTTATCATTGTGGCATTTCTGGTAGCAGTCGGTCTGACATTGCGGTTTGGACATTTCCATTTTGCTCCCAAGGGAAGTTACAGGATATATGCGGATTTCAATTCGGTGGATGGCCTAGAAAAAGGGACAGCTGTCCGGATTGCAGGCGTCCGTGTCGGAGAGGTTACGGATATCTCGCTTCTTCCCTCCGGAAAGGCGCATGTGGAAATGACCATTTTCAATGGTCTTGCGTTACCAGGGGACATTCATCCGATTATTTTTTCGAATGGATTTCTGGGAAAGCTCTATATTGAACTTGTTCCCGGAAAGTCAGGCAAACCTATTTTCAAGAAAAAAAGCCGTTTCCCGGCAGAACGTGGCCGCCGGGAGGAGATTTTTTCTAAAAATCTTTTCGTTGGATGGTTCGGACCTTCGGAGGCCTGGGCCGCATCCCCATTACAGCAACAGGCCGGTCCCCCCCCGCCACCGGCTTCTTCGGCACCCGCTTCTTCATCCTCTCCTCCTGCGGACCCGGGGTATGTCGCACCCGGTTCGACCCTTGCCTCTCCCGGAGAGACAGTCAGCGTCAACAAGCTGGTCCGGAAACTCAACAAGATTTCGGACGACATCAAGGCGATTACGGGAGCTCTCCGGAAAGCGATGGGAAACAAGAAGGGGACGGAGGATCTCAGGAAAACACTGGACAATCTGAAGACATTGACGGATAACCTGAAGGATTTTACAAAGAATCTGAAGGACAAGTCCCCAGCAATCTTGAAAAAAGTTGATTCTATCGCGACAAAAATCGATCAGGGTGTAGGGACGGTCGGGCAGCTGGTGAATAACAAGGATTTGTATAAGAAGGTCAATTCGGCGGCTGACCATCTCGACAGTATCTTGGCTAAGATTGACAGCGGCCAGGGGACAATCGGGCAACTGGTCAACAATCCGGATCTGTACAATAACCTGAACGCGACGTTGAAAAAATTTTCTGATCTGAGCCACAAGTCTGACCAGATGGTTCTGGATGTTTCCATGAAGGGGTATTATTTCCCCCGGGATTCGGCGGCGGACGGATTTTTTACGATGGACATTTATCCCCGGTCAGACAAATTTTACCGGATTCAGGTTGTATCGTCCCAATTGGGAAATTATACCCAGTCTGTTCCCTATACCCAGGTCAACGGAAATTATGTTGCCGGACCATCGCAGATTACGCAAAGTAACGAAGCGATCAAGTTCAGCGTTGAATTTGGCCAGAAATTCGATAACTTTGATGTTCGCGCCGGGATGATTGAAAACAGTTTTGGGGTCGGGACGGATGTTTTCCTGACGGACAACCTCACATTTACTTTTGTCCTTTATAACGTCGGATCATACAATCCGATTGCCCCCAACCCGTTTACCAGGATTTATCTGAATTACACCATCCTGAACCATATTTGGGTCACCGCGGGTTGGTATAATGCTTTCAATCAGGCGCTGTCCTCTCCCCTAGTGGGCGGAGGGATCGTCTTTACCGACAATACCCTGAAAACCCTGATTGCCGGACACCTTCCGTGAGGAAGTCCAAGGGATCAGGTCGCACCTGCAAGCCATGAATGGCCTTCCGTGCTCTCTTGTTCCTTGACCCGGCAAGGGGGATGTTCTAGAGTAGTAAGACAGAACAATCCCGATTTTCCACATAGATCTAGATCTGAAGCCATTGTGATGGATACGGAGGCACATTCATGCCGGATGGTTTGACTCCAGACGAGCAGCAGACCGTTGAACTCTCCGGAGCTGTTGGTTATTACGAAGCCAAAAAGGTTTCCCCTGGCTCCCCGAAAGAGGAGAAGAAGAAATGGTCGTTGCGGGGTACGCGCTTATTGGCCATTCTCTCCTCGCTCAGGCTTGCCATTTCCCTGTTTCTGATCCTGGCGTTTCTGACGATTTTTGGAACGTTCATCGACCAGGGGAGGGAAGCGGGTTTTTATGTCAGTCATTATGGTGATAAATGGGGAAAATGGATCGTTCGTTTGAAAGTGGACGATATTTACCATAGCTGGTATTACGTTTCCCTGCTGTCACTTCTCTGCATCAATGCCCTCTCCTGTGTCTACAACCGTTTTCCGATCACATTCAAGTCCATGTTCCGGGAGAGAGTCAACGTCAGCAAGGAGTTTCTGAAAAAACAGCGGGAATATCGTGAGCTGACCCTGTCAAAAGACCAGTATTCGGAAGCTGAAGTACAAGAGCATGTCAAGAGTGTTTTGGCCAAGAAGCGGTACAAAACCCAGACGGTCAACGATGGTCAGGAAACGATTGTTTTCGGGCAGAAAGGGGTATTGGGACGAATTGGTTCTCATACTGCCCATCTTTCGGTCATCGTTATCCTGGGCGGGGGTCTTTTGGGAAGCCTCTTGGGTTTTCGTCTCTTCGGAACATTTTATGTCCATTCGACAACCTTTGTACCGCAAGGAGATTTCAGCCTTCGCGTGAACAAATTCTGGATTGACCGCTATCCCAACGGGATGGTCAAGTCCTATTTCAGCGATCTTGATGTCCTGAAACAGGGGAAGGTTGTCCAGCATAAGGTCATCAGCGTCAATCACCCGCTGGAGTACGATGGCCTTCGATTCTATCAGGCGAGTTTCGGCAACGCATTTGACCGTCTGGACAATGCCAAGGTCCTGATCGTCAACAGGGTCAAAAAACAGTTTCTGGGGCAAGTCATACTTCCCTGGAATACACTCCAGCCCGTATCAAAAACAGACCTCTCCCTGAAAGTGATCCGGTACGTTTCGGATTTTGCGTTTGATCCGAAGACGAATTCCGTCTATAGCAAATCTGAAAAAGAATCGAATCCGGCGATTCAGCTGGCGGTTTTTCAAAACGGAAAAGAAATCGGCAGGCCGTGGTTTTTCTACAATTTTCCCCAAATCCAGGTCATGAAGTCTCTTCCATATTTTATTGTGTTTGCTGGCTACAAGGCCCCTTTGTACACAGGTCTGGAGGTAGCCAAAGACCCGGGAGTGAAGATCGTATGGGCAGGTTCGTTTCTGCTGGTGGGTGGCCTGTTTCTATCGTCCTATGTTTACCACAGGAAAATATGGGCCAGGATCCGGGAAAACTCCGGTAATATTCAAGTCATTCTGGGCGGGTTCGGTCATAAGGACAAACTGGGATTTGAAAAGGAGTTCCAGGAGGTGGTTCGGGAAATCACGTCACCAAGAAAACAGGATTTCCTGGACGCTAAAGGCTCGGCGACTGCTGTGGCAGCGGGCTAGTTGATTGTATGTGATGCATTGATAAGATGTCCGTCATTTTTGGATAATATGACCATATCCGATCATTTTGGTATCCGGGATTTCATTCCATCGGAATCCCACAGTGTTGCGAAACCATTTTTTCTGCCTGATTGAAAGGGGTAAAAATGTCGCTCATCAATTCGATTGGATCTTCCTTTCTTTTGTACAATACAGTTGTTGCGCTCTATCTGGTAGCCGGCATCCTCTATTTTCTCTTCCTGATCTCCCACAAGAAGGAAATGGGACAAATGGCTTCAACTGTGACCTTTTCCGGATGGGTTGTGAACACGGCAGCCCTTGTCGGGAGGGGCATTGCGGATCATCATGCTCCCTGGTCCAATCTTTATGAAACCCTTTTTCTTTTTTCCTGGGCATCGATTCTGGGATACATGATCATGGAGATGAAGTATAAGGTCCGTGTGGCGGGTGCTTTTGTCCTGACATTGGTTCTCTTTGCCGTCGGTGCAGCAAAAATGCTGCCGTATCGTTATCAGATGGTCGAACCGCTCAATCCGGCACTCAATTCATATTGGCTCAAGATTCATGTGTTTACGATGTTCATGTCTTATGCCGCCTTTGGAATTTCAGCCTCTCTTGCCGTCATCTATCTTCTGAAAAAGAGGTCGGAAGCCCAGGGAAAAACAGGCTGGATTCTCAAGGAGTTTCCCAACACGGACGCGCTTGATGACATGACCTACAAGGCCGTCATGGTCGGATTTCCCCTGCTCACCCTGGGTGTCATCTTTGGAGCGATGTGGGCTTATGAAGCCTGGGGTGGCTACTGGTCCTGGGATCCGAAAGAAACCTGGTCCCTGATTACCTGGTTTGTTTATGCGGCTTATCTTCATGCCCGCATGACGAGAGGATTGCGTGGCTCTCCAAGTGCGTGGTTTTCAATAGGCGGATTTGTGTCTGTTGTGTTCTTGTATTGGGGTGTGAGCTTTATCATTCCAGGCTTGCACGCTTACGCTGCATAGGGGAATCTGATGTCAGGCATGCGCAAATTCTGGCCCTACCTCGCCGGGGGGGCCGTTTTCCTGGGTATTGTGGTTTATATTGTATTGACCTACCGTTTTGCTCCAGTCAAGGTCGGAATGGTAGCGCCCGATTTTTCCCTGAAAACCGTGGAAGGTTCTCCCCTTCATCTTTCCGACTACAAGGGCAAGGTTGTCATGCTGAATTTCTGGGCGACCTGGTGCAAGCCCTGCAAGCAGGAAATGCCGTCGATGGAAATGATGTACGAGGGAATGAAACAGAGGGTTGGAGATAAATTTGTCCTGATTGCGGTAAATGAAAACAACATGTTTTACTCGAATCAGGTAGCTCCATTCCTGAAATCGCACAATATTCACTTTCTGATCCCCTTGGATCCGCTGAGTAAACTGGATCATTTGTACAAGATCACAGGTGTCCCGGAAACCTTCATCCTGGATCAAAATGGAGTGGTTGCCCAGCATGTTATCGGGCCCCGTAACTGGATTGTCAAACAGAATCTGGCGATTGTCCTCTCCCTTCTGGACAAGGGTCCTATGACTCCCAAGGATTATCTGGCCCTGAAAACCAAGGAAGCGAACGCCGGTTACTGAATTGATGAAGAAGACCTCCGCGCGGTCCTGGGCCCTTCTGTTGTTGTCTTTTTTTTCCCTGCTGTCCTTGTGGCTGGACATTCCGTACGCAAGGTCTTCAGAAGCGAGTGATTTCCGGCTGCATGACCTTGGGGGGCAGGTTGTTCATCTGGAAGCTTACAAGGGAAGATGGGTCCTTCTAAACTTCTGGGCGACCTGGTGCAAACCCTGCCTCAGAGAGATACCCTCCCTGGAAAAATTCCGGAAAAACGCTCCCGCCAACTTGGTCGTTCTGGGTATTTCCGAAAGTCTGGACGGGAAGGAAAAGCTTTTGCGGTTCGTGCGGAAACAGGGAATGACTTATCCTGTTCTGCTGGATGGATTGGGCCGTGTGGCCGATGCCTACAGGGTCCATGGTTTGCCCGATTCTGTACTGATCGACCCGGCCGGAAGAATCAGCTGGACAATCGAGGGAGCTGTCGACTGGATGGATCAAAAATTCCAGAAAAAATATCTGGCCGGTCCCCTGAAAGGGCAATTTTGAAAATCATGTATGCCATTCTGATGGATCCGGACTGACATGGATCACTCTTCGGTCACAATTCCGCTTTCATTTCTTGCAGGTCTCGTATCGTTCGTGTCGCCTTGCGTCCTGCCGATTGTTCCTTCCTATATCTCTTTTGTCACAGGATTGTCCTTTGACGACCTGACAGGAAAAAACACGGCATTTTCCCGTCAGGAAGTGACCCAGACAACATTATGGCATTCACTGATTTTTGTTGCCGGATTTTCGTCCCTGTTTATCGGATTCGGTGCTTCCGCATCCTATGTCGGGCAATTTCTCCTGACATACCAGGAGGTCATCAGGAAAATTGGGGGAATACTGATCGTATTCTTTGGTCTATTTATCGCCGGATGGCTTCGGATTCCTTTTCTGAACCAGGAGTTCAGATTGCCTGTCGGGCAGAGAAAATCGACGGTTGTCGGCACTTTTCTGATTGGGGTCGGGTTTGCTGCCGGATGGACCCCCTGTGTCGGTCCAATCCTTGGCAGTATATTGTTTTTTGCCGGCACTCAGGGAAAGGTGTTCAGGGGTATCGAACTTCTTACGGCCTATTCAATGGGCCTGGCAGTCCCTTTCCTCCTTTCCGCACTGATGTTCAACTCCTTTCTTGGAAGTTTTCGACAGATTTCCCGATGGATCCCTCTCATTACAAAATCGTCCGGGGTCTTCCTGATCGTGATGGGTGTCCTGATCTTTACCAATGCTTTCTCCATCCTTTCAGCATTTTTGACACAACACCATATTGGATGGACCTCTACCTTGTAGTTGTCTGACAGCGCTGGATCCTCCGGAAAGGTCAGAATGTCGTCAGTCGTAACTTCCAAAGAACAGGTTGTCGAAAGAGTTGACGCTATTGTTGTTGGACTGGGCCCGGCCGGATCGACTGCCCTGAGACTTCTTTCTGAAGCCGGCCTCAGGGCAGTCGGATTGGACAGGGCTGTGTTTCCGAGGCAAAAAACCTGCGGAGGAGGACTCTCCGCAAGGGCGATCCCTCTTTTGCCGAAGGGTTGGGCCAATGTGTCGCATACTGTTTCTACGGGAGTCCATCTGGTTTATGGGAACCAGCCGCCCGTCTTATTGGATCTTGGGATTCCGATTGCCTACCAGTTTGACCGGGTCGATCTGGACGCTTTTCTCCTGGAACGCGCGGTGGACGCTGGAGCGAAGGTCATTCAGGGAAGCAATATCACATCCCTGTTATGGGACAAAGGAATGTTCCGGATTGTGTGCGATCCTGAAAATGCTTTTGAGGCACCATTCCTGATTGCGGCAGACGGTGTGACCAGCGCGGTCGCGCGATTTCTGGGAAAGTCCGATCCTGTCTACAAATCCGGTGTTTTTCTCAGAAAAAAAGGCGCTCTGAACGCCTACCCGTCTTCCGAAACCGAAATCGAAGGAAAGCTACCGGACAATGATTCGGATGTTCTGATAGATCTGGGTTCAGTTCCAGGGGGCTACGGTTGGTCTTTCCCGAAAAAGGAAGGCAAGAAAAATATTGGTGTCGTAGGGTTTGCCAGACCCCTCGAACAACCTTTGGAAATCCTGCGTTCTTTTGTCAAGAATTTTTCCGGACAGAAGGATAAGCTGCAATCCGTCACAAAACCGTCGACCTGGCTGATCCCTGACTTCACCCGTTTTTCGGGACATGGGAAATATCCTGGACTTTTTTTTGTGGGTGATGCAGGCGCCATGGTGGACCCCTTCCTGGGAGAAGGTATTTATTATGCAATGCTGAGCGCGAAAAAAGCCGTATCGGATTTGCTTGTTCATCGAAGAAATCCGGAAAAAGCGAGCCGGTCGTATGCCGGATGGGTATCGCGGGACATGTTTCGGGAGTTTGCCCAGGCCAAAAGACTTTCTTCAGTCATTTACAGATTTCCGGGAATCTATTTTCGTTTGGTTCAGAGATATCCCCATGTGCTTTCCCTTTATGCCTCCATCATGACAGGTACACATAATTACCGGTCCTTTTCCCGAACAATCGGAAAAAATCTTTTGCGGCTTCCTTTCCGGAAATTTCTTCCAAAATTTCGACACAACAGGCTGATCTGATGACCCGAACAACAGACGTGACACCCAAACGAGTTGCTTCCGGGTTCCAGTTTGACGGCTCATGGGTATTCCTGGTCTTGTTTCTTTTTTGGGCGGGCGCGTTCGAACTTGCCCCCACCCAATACAGGGGACAAGGCCCGTTTTTTGACGGAATGATTGGCGGAATCATCATCCTCATCTATTTCTTCTGCGTTCTTTTGCATGAAAGCGGCCACAAACTGTTTGCCCGGATGACGGGCAGATTTTACGACGGTCATCAATTGACGATCTGGGGCGGAATCCCCCGAGAACCGGAAAGTTTCCTGCCGTCGGACGCGGGGGAAATGGTCGTCAGAATGGGAGGCCCTCTTTTCAATCTGATGGCGGGCCTCCTCTTTCACGCGGGTTATCAGTATCTGAAGGGCGATCCGGAAAAGTTTCTTGGTGGGCTAACCCCATTTCTTTTTTTCGGGATGCAGTCCAGTTTTTTCCTGATGATTGTCAATCTGATACCGGTCATTCCGTTTGATATGGGAGGACTGATCGTCAAGGACAGGGTCCGCAGGACTCCAGGGGTTGTTCCGATGTGGCCTTTCCAGGGAGGACTCGGACTGTCGTGGGTGATGATCCTGGCTGGGTTGATCCTGGCATCACGGGGGTTTCTGTTATCCGGTTTCGGGCTTTTATTCTGGGGGATTCATCTGGCACGGGCTACCCTCGTCTGGAAAGGGCGGCTGGGCCTCGTCATGTATCTTCAGCACGAAGACATGCGGTCTCATATTGATGAAGATGATCCTTTTCCCCTGTCATCCGGGATGACGATTGAAGAAGCTTTCCGGAATCATATTTATCCCTCCGGGAGAAAGCTCTTTCCAGTGATTGATGCTGGTGCCACTTATGCCGGATTGCTCGATTGGAGAGAGATCAAAAAGGTTCCGTCATTTTTGTGGGGAGACCGGACAGTTGGCTCTCTGGAGCTGTCCCTGAATGCCGGAAGAACTGTCTCTCTCGGTGAAGGGGCCTGGAAACAGGTTTATGATGCTATTGGGAGAGAGATTCGCCCTTTGTATGTTCTTGAAGACAAGAAGCTGGTTGGTATCATTCATCCTGATAGAATTCTCGAACAGTTCCGCATGGCCAGCGAGCTGAAGATTCTCTCCTCCAGCCTTCCGGTGTTCAAAAAGAAAGAAGATCCGGCGGATCCACTGACCATTCCGCATGAACTCCCCTGAGAGGTTTCATCTCTTTTTGAAAAGCGTCCAGGATTGAATGGATCTGGTCGACGGACGGGGATTTGATCAGATACTGATACCGGAAATATAAATTCGCTTTGTATACGGGGGCCGGAACAGGACCCATAATGGAACAGGAAGAATTTGTGCCGGAACTTTTGATGGGCTCCAGAACAGGGAGGACATCCAGAAGGGTTTTTTCGGATCTTGAAGAAACTGTCAGAAGGGCAATCCTTCCAAAAGGCGGATAACCCCATACCTGACGTTCCCGTAAGACATGATCGATAAATCCTTCCTGGTCATACCGTTTCAAATACTGATAAAAGGGAATGTCCGGGGATCTTGTGACAATATGGACCCTCCCCCCTTCCTTGTGCCGACCGACGCGACCAGCCAATTGCAAGACCAGCTGAAACACCCGTTCTTCATTTCTGTAGTCCGGAAGGGCGATGGCCTGATCCGTTTCCAGGGCGATACCCAGGGAAACATTTCTGAAATCATGACCTTTGGCGATCATCTGCGTTCCGACCAGGATATTCCCTTCACCATCGTTGAAATGCGCAATGGATTTCCGGCGGGAGTCACGACTGTCCTGGTCAAGTCTTTCAATCCGCGATTCCGGGAACAGTATTTTCAGCCTGTCCTCTACCTTCTGGGTCGCCAATCCTTCTTCGGACAGGAAGGTCCCTCCACAGTCCGGGCAGAAGTTTCGGGGTTCGGCGCGATACCCGCATAAATGACATACGAGCTGGCGGTAAGGATTCTTGTGGAGAACCATTCGTACGGAGCATTTTTGGCAGGAGGCACATCCGCCGCAGGAAAGGCAACGCAGGATGGGGGCATATCCCCGGCGGTTCAGAAGAATGACCGTTTGTTCGTCCCGTTTGATGTTCTCTTCGATTTCATGGATCAGCGGAGCCGGAAGAAAGGTGTCTTTAGGGGAAGGTGGGGTCAGGTGAATGGGAGGCAGGGAACGTCCGTGGATGCGGCGGGGAAGTGTCAGGAGAGTGTAACGGCTGTTTCGTGTGAAATGGATAGATTCCGCCAGGGGGGTCGCGGATCCCAGAACGACCGGAATCTCCTTGACCTGTGCCAGTTTCAGGGCGAGATTCCGCACATTGAAAGAGAGTCCCTCCCAGGCCTGGTAAGCAGAATCATGTTCCTCGTCCACAATAATGAGCCCTAGTCGCTCAAGCGGGGCAAAAAACGCCGACCTGGGTCCGATCACCAGAGGCACATCGCCCCGTCGAACGGATAACCAGGTGGAGAGACGTTTTCCAGGGGGGATCTTGCTATGAATGGTGGCAATATTCTTGACCAGCGGGTAAAAAGAGCTTTCAAGCTGGGGGACAAGTCCGATCTCAGGTGTCAGGATCAGGACCTGCTGATCCTTGGCCAGAATATCCCTGACCATTTCCTGGTAGACCCGCGTTTTTCCGGATCCGGTGACACCTTTGAGGACGGTAACGTGAAACCCTTGGGAAAGATCGGATTTCCAGGTATCGAAAACTATTTTCTGGTCTTCGGTCAGAGGAAAAAGGTCGGCTTCCGGATTGTCCGTATCCCGGCAGGAGGGGTTGTGCAGGTTGTATTTGTCAGGGAATGCAACAGGTCGGGTCAGTTGGACCGGAAGTGTATTCCGGACGAGAAGACCCAGCGGTAATCGGTAGAACCAGGCAGAAAACTGATAGACGGGCATAAGGGAACGGGGGAGGAGAGGGTCCCTCTCCAGTAATTCAAGGGGAGATTTGAGAACAAAATTTCTCCGGGGTTGCGTCTGGGGGGAATCCCAGACGAATCCGGCTACCTCCCTTTTTCCCAGGGGAATGCGAACGCGCATTCCCGGAAGAGGATCCGGCCAGCCGTCCGGCCATGCATAGGACAAGAGTGGATCCGGTAACCCCGTTAAGGGAAGAATGGTTACGGATCTCATGGTTGGGGTGGATCAGAGTCAATCAGTCGTTTCAGTTCTTCGATAAACTGGTGGGGATCCTGAAAATTGCGGTAGACCGAAGCAAATCGGACATAGGCGACCCTGTCGAGTTTCTCGAGGGATTCCATCACTTTTTCTCCGATTTCCCGACCATCGATTTCCGCGTCACCTTTGTCGAGAAAAGAGCGTTCAATATTGAACGCCACCTCTTCCAGCTGGCTTCTGGATACAGGCCTCTTCTGACAGGCCAGGGTCAGACCACGGAGAAGCTTCTGCCGGTCAAACGGTTCTCTCCTGCCATCCTTTTTCTTGACCGCAGGGATGGTTTCCTGAACCCATTCGTAAGTGGTGAATCGCCTCCTGCAACCTTCGCAATACCGCCTCCTCCGGATACCAAACCCGTCTCCCGTCAGGCGGGAATCGCTGACCTTGGAGTCCGGCGCGTTGCAATAAGGACATTTCAATGGACATTCCCGTCAGACAAGGGAGTCAGGATAAATCCGTATAGATCGGGTGCCTTTTCAGGAGACGAACGACAGCTTCCCGGGCTTCTTTCATGGGAGCATCCTTCCCCTGACTTCCCAATACGCGATGAATGATTTCGCCGACCTCGCGGATTTCGTCCGAAGAGAACCCCCGGGTGGTGATGGCAGGCGTTCCGAGACGTATACCGCGGGTGATGGTCGGTGGCTTGTCGTCGAACGGGACGGCATTTTTATTGCAATATATTCCGGCCGAGGACAGTAGTGTTTCTCCTTCCTTGCCCGTCAGACCTTTTGATCGGAGGTCGATGAGCATCAGATGGTTGTCGGTTCCCCCTGTCAGGATGTCATAACCGTGGGCGGCCAGTGTTTCTGAAAGGACACGGGCGTTTTCAAGAACACGGGATATGTAGTTCTTGAATTCCGGAGCAGCGGCTTCTCTCAGCATCACGGCTTTTCCTGCGACAACATGCATCAGTGGGCCTCCCTGCATCATGGGGAAGACGCCCTTGTCCAGCGATTTTGACCATTGATCCTTGCAAAAAGCCATTCCTCCCCGGGGACCTCTCAGGGTCTTATGCGTCGATGTGGTCACGAAATCGGCGTAGGGAAAAGGGGACGGATGCATTCCGGCTGCGACGAGTCCCGCAAAATGCGCCATGTCAACAAGAAGATGCGCTCCTGTTTCGTTTGCCACTTTCCGGAAAAAGGCGAAGTCGATCGTCCGGGGATATGCGCTGGCACCCGCGATGATGATATTCGGCTTGTGCTGACGGGCCAGGCTTTCTACCTGTTCGTAATCGATCAGCCCCGTATCTTTCCTGACGCCGTAGAAGAAAGCTTTGTAATAATGGCCGGAAAAGGAAACGGGACTTCCGTGGGTCAGGTGGCCTCCATGCGCGAGATTCATCCCCAGTATCGTATCACCCGGTTTGAGTGCGGCCAGATAGACGGCCATGTTGGCCTGTGATCCGGAGTGGGGCTGGACATTTGCGTGTTCTGCGCCGAAGAGAGTCTTGGCCCGTTCGATCGCGAGGGTTTCCACCTGGTCCACGGCTTCGCAACCGGCATAGTAGCGTCGGCCCGGGTATCCTTCGGCGTATTTGTTTGTCATGACGGATCCCACGGCTTCCAGAACGGATCGACTGACATAGTTTTCGGAAGCGATCAGGATCAGCTTGTCCTGTTCGCGCCGGATTTCGTCTGTGATCGCACCATGGACTTCGGGGTCCGCTTGCATGAGCCAGGACATTGACTTTGATCCTTTCGGAAAGACTGTTAGGATTGTCCGGAAATACCGGGAGAGGCTTCGATGGCCGAAATCTTGTCGATCCGTCTTTGGTGACGTCCGCCTTCAAACGCCGAGGACAGGTATGTTCTTGTCCAGTCAAAGGCCTGATCGGGTGTGATTTCGCGTCCGCCAAAACAAATGACATTTGCGTTGTTGTGACGTCTTGCGAGACCCGCCGTTTCTTCATTGTAAACCAAGGCGGCCCGAATTCCCCGGACCTTGTTGGCGGCAATCGATACACCGATTCCTGTTCCGCAGATGGCTATGCCGACGCTTCCGCCTCCCGAAAGAACGGCAAGGGAAACTTTCTCGGCAAAATCCGGATAGTCGACGGATTCTTCACTGAAGGTCCCGACGTCCTGAACTGTTTCGCCCGCCTGGGAAAGCCTCTTGATGAGGGCTTCCTTGAGAGGGAAGCCGGCATGGTCAGAACCAATAATGATGCGGGCGGGAGATGAAGCGGTCATGACTCTTCTGTCCTGTGGGTGAAGGTTCCGGGAAAAGTGGGCAAACGCCCGATTGTCAGCAGAAAAATTATCGCAACAGTTTGTTTCTGTGTCAATCGATGAACCGTTTAACTATTGGAAAAAAATGAATAAAATAATTAAAGCCGTCGTCCGCCCGGTTTTTTTTGTTTTGCTGTTCATGCCCTTGTCATGCTCATCTTCAGTCTGGAATAATCCCCATGGGCTTCTGGGAGGTCTTTTTGGAGGTTCTCCTTCCAGTACAGGCAACTCGAACAGTGTGCCCGAAACATCGGGGACAGGGTTTTCATCTCCATCGCGCTCGACGCCCCCGGATCGGGAAGGTGACGGTTTTTCAAGTATTTCTCCTCCCCGGTTTATCCACATCGTCCCTTTTGAGGAAGGGGACGGCTTCTACCTTCAATGGACAAGGGTTACGGGAGCCACGGACTACCTTCTTTACCGTCAGGGAAGCCTGGTGGCGGATGTTCCCGGAAACGTCTACAAGATTCATGGTCTTCTTCCATGCCGCACGTATCGTTTTTCCATCTGGAGCTCCAACGGGGCTGTCCTCTCGAAAACGCCGCTGGAGGTTCACGCCAGGACGCTGGGGTGTCTTCGGACTCGCTGAAGACCTTTGTTCAAGAATCCACCCGCATTGATTGACAACTTTCCGAAAATCGACCATACCATAAAGCCTTGGATATGCGTTGATGCAAGGAAGGCGAATTGTTCGCAGGGAGAGCGGCGGAGTGGAAAAAACATCTCAGTATCCCGGAACACTGATTGCGATCGAAGGGACGGACGGGTCCGGGAAGACCACACAGTCTGAACTTCTCAAGCTTTTTTTTGAATCCCGGGGGCAAGGAGTCGTTCTTTCGCCCTGCAACACCGCAGAACTGATCCGGGGTGCCATTTCGAAACTGAAGGAGAGAAATACCCTCGATCCGGTCACGTTCTGCTTTTTGTATGCCGCGGATTTTGTGGACCGTTTTGAGCATGTGATTATTCCGGCACTGGCATCCGGAAAGGTTGTCATCGCCGAACAATATGTCTACACCGTTTTTGCACGGGCCATGATTCGCGGAATCGACCGGGAATGGATCCGGAAGATGTTTGATTTTGCCCTGACGCCTGCGAGAACTTTTTACCTTGATGTCCGTTTTGAGGATTTGCTGAACAGGATCCAGTGGAAGTCCCGTGACGAACGGTATTTCGATTACTATGAAGCCGGCATGGACCTGAATCTCGCAAACAGGAAAAAGGATTCTTTTGTCATCTACCAGAAACGGCTGATCGAGATTTACCGGGAAATGGCGGCTGAAAATCATTTTGAGGTTGTGGACGCCATGAAGCCGATTCAGGTCCAGCAACAAGAGCTCCGCCAAGCGATTGCCCAGATTCTCCGGAACAGGAACCGCAGAAAGGGGAAAGTCGTATGACAGGTCATTCTTTCCCCGGAAGGCTGATCGTGGTGGAGGGCATCGATGGTTCCGGAAAATCGACCCAGATCGAACTGCTGGAAAATTATCTCCGGATCAAGGGGTTCGGAGTGTTACGAAATGCCTGGAATTCAAGTCAGGAAATCTCACCGATCATCAAGAAAGCCAAAAAAAAACAGCTTCTGACCCCTTATGGATTCAGCCTGCTGCACGCGGCGGATTTCAGTTATCGCTATACACACGAGATCATTCCCGCTTTGAGTTCCGGCAAGATCGTTCTGTCCGACCGTTATGTTTATACCGCGATCGCTCGGGACGCGGCCCGCGGGATCCCCCGGGAATGGCTCGTCAACAATTTCCGCTTTGCCATCCGCCCTGATCTGACATTCTTTTTCCGGGTTGACCCGGCCACGGCATATGACAGGATTACCCAGGTCAGGGACATCAAGTATTACGAAGCGGGTCTGGACATGGAGCTTTCCATGAATCCGAGAGAGTCCTACATTCTTTTCCAGTCGAGGGTACTGGAGGGATACGAATCGCTGGCGCGGGAACATGGCTTTTCCGTACTGGACGGATCCCGGCCTGTCGAGGAAACCCAGAAAATCATCCGGCGGGTCGTCAATCCCCTGATTCAGTCGCTTCTTTAGCCGGACGGGGTTTCGCCCGGTTTTTTTCCGTATCGCATCCACTGGACAACAATGTTCCTTCCTTTACCCATGTCTTTTTCCGTTGTCTGCAAAAGCGTGGACGCATGTTCGTGGGAGTCGGAGCCCTCCCCCGGATCCGTGATCATCAGAAATGGCTCCGCGTAAGATACGTGCGGCATTCTTCCACCGGCGAAAAGGAGAGCTTCCCTGGCCAGAGAGGTCAGACGGGAATACAGGATGACCCGGTTTGACTGATCCGGTGAAAGCATGTCTGCGAACGGTTTCATGTTTTTCCGGAAATCCTGTTCCGGGGGGTTTCTGCTCCGGATGAGGGACAGGGCCACCATGACCCGTTGGGGATGGGTAAACCCCTGGAGGTCTTCTTCCAGAAAAAGGGGGCCAATGCTGGAAGAGTCTGTGACCGGATGATAATAAAGTGAGGTGGCGGAAAGTGTGTTGACGGCTGTCAACAAGGTTCGCTCAAGGGGACTGGAGAAGATATCGGGAAAGATGGCTCTTCCGATAATCATGGCCAGTCTTCTCTGATTGCGGGAATCCCGATATCGGCCATATTTTCTGGACATCCTCCGAAGGGTCAGGTTTGCCGGACTTTCAGGAGGAGTGCTCCGGCTGCCCCTGTAATATTCCATGAACAGGCCATACCGGAGGCCTTGCTGCGAAACAGTGAGGGAGTCGTTCCGGAACAGGTCCATGATCCGGGAGATCAGCAGAATGCCGGCCGGAAGGATATCGGCCCTGTCACGGGGTATTCCCAGGACTTCGTTTCTTTGGGTCAGGGACATTTCGCGGACAGCCGACATGACCTTCTCTATCTCCTTTTTACTCATCTCGTATTCATGAACGATCGGATATAGAGGGTACTTGGTCATCCGTTGAGAGATCCTGGCCAGTTGCCTCACAGTTCCACCAACGCCGACCAGCCGGGGAACGGAAGACAGAAGGGACGAAGGGGCCTCAGAGAGGGTCCGGTCGATATGTTTTTCCAGCTTTTTCCACTCCCGGGTGTTGGGAGAGCCATTTTTCCTGAAGAATAGTTCGGTGAGGCGAACCGCCCCCAATGGAAGGGTGCAGGCGGTTTCCATCTGTCCTTTCTGGACGCTGATACATTCGGTGCTTCCGCCGCCGACATCAAAGACAACACCATCATTCAAGTCAAGACTGTTTTTGACGCCAAAATAACTGTAAAATGCCTCTTCTTCACCAGACAGCACTTCGATTTTGTATGGGAGGACGCTTTCAAGTTCTTCCAGAACCTCCGGCTGGTTTCTGGCGTCTCGTACGGCGCTTGTCGCCACACACCGGATGTGATCCACCCGGTGAAAGGCGATCAGGGACGAAAATCGGGAGAGAGCAGCTTTTGCGCGGTCCAGCGATTCCCGGGTGATCGAGGTTTCGTTGTACATTCCCGATGAAATTCGGGCTGTTTCTTTCTGTTTTTCAACAAGCCAGTAATCGGACCCCCTGCGGGCAAGAATTTCAAGCCGCATGGAGTTCGAACCGATATCGATGATTGCGACTTTTTCTAGACCCATATCGTCTCCTTGAGGGATTTCATGGACAGGTACGACTTTGAGTATAGAGGATTTGAATATTCAAAAGAATGAACAACCTTGAATTCAAGGTCATGGGAAAGCGGGATTTTTTATGTTCCTGAAATTTTTCGGAAGCCTCTGTCGAAAGGAGCTTCTCGCAGTTTTTCCGTTTCTGATATTTATAATCATGGCTGCGCCGGTGCTGGCGGATTCGCAACAGCCTCCCGCCTCACCGGATGTGCCGGCGGCAGGGCCAGGAACGAGTGCAGCCCCGTCCACCCCTCTCACTTCACCGGCGGGAACACAATCCTCCCCATCGACCCAGCAACCCAAGAAATTGGAAAAACAGAAGCCCGGACAAAAAGCTTCTCCGGTAAAACCATTAAAACCAGCCAAGCCACTACAGAAGGTAGCGGGCAAAACGGGCCAGAAGAAGAAAAAGGTTCCACCGATTCCATTATCAAGAAACGGTCCCGATGCTCTGAACGCATACCGTCACGGCTGGAATCCCATTACGGGAGGTCCCGAATTCTTGCCCCAGGCGGATTCTCTTCCGGAAGGAGAGCTGAACGGAAGGATGTTTTTTTATTCCCGTTTTACCGAAGCGCAGTACACGGATTCCGGCGGGATCCAGGGTCTTCCGAACGGGTATTATGAAACCCAGCTCCTCCTTCTGGGGGCGATTTACTATGGGTTGACCACCAACGATGAACTGATCCTGCTTCCCTCCATGATATCGACGTTTTCGTCGTCGGACGGACAAAGTCTTTACGGAACCGGTTTCAATGACTTTACGTTCGGCATCAAGCACCGTTGGGTTATTCAGGATCCGAACGGACTTCGTCCTTCCATCGCAACGCCATTCCTGATTACCCTTCCCACCACGACGTGGTTCAATACGCCGGTGCCCAAGGGGGGCTTGCCTCCTTTGTCCGTCGTGCCATCGACCCATTTTGGTTCGTACGCCCTGACGACGGGTCTGTTTGTCCGGAAAAACGTAAAACCTTTCCGGCTGTTTTCGGATTTCTTCTACACCTTCAACTTTCCGACGAACGGTGTCCTTCCGGGCGCAACAGCGGCCCAGCGGATCCAGTATGGAGACCTGGCGCAATATCGCTTCGGGGTGGAAGATGTCTTTAATGACAAGACCGGATTCGGAGGAATCCTGGAGTTTGTCGGACTGTCCGGCCTGCCGTTCAGTATCGACGGAATCGCACCATCGATTACTCCGACAAGCTTCAACCTGATGGGTCTCCAGCCTACGATCGAATACAACCTTACCTCGCGCCTGATGTTTTCCGCTGGAGTCCTGTTGCCGGTTTTTGGCACAAACGAATATATGGCGGTCATTCCGAACTTTTCCATGTGGTATTATTGGGGTTCCGTGAACGGTCAGCTTATGGCCCGCTGACGGAAAAGGAGGGCTTTTGTTCCGGGAGAATGCCTGACCATCAGCGGGAGGCTTTGCTTACCGACGACCGGATTGCATATAATCGGAGAATTATGGAAACCTTTCCCTTGCCCAGTGCCAACGAAAAAGAGACTGTTGTGCAGAAAATGTTCACCTCTGCTGCCAGGGCTTACGATATCAACAATACCGTCCTGAGCTTCGGGCTTCACCATCTCTGGAAGAGGTTGACAATCTCCCTGCTGGAAATCCGGGAAGGTCAAACGGTGGTTGATCTCTGTGGAGGAACGGCGGATCTCTCCCTTTTGGCCGCGGGGAAATCGGGCCGGACCGGACATGTGCTGACCATGGATCTGAACTTTGCCATGCTCCGGATCGGCAAGGAAAAGGTGGAAGGGAGGAAGACTTCCAGGATAGCAGACTCTCCGGTTGTCGTGATCCAGTCCAACGCCGAATTCTTGTCCCTGAAAGATGGTTCGGTCGATCGCCTGGTCGTCGGATTCGGTTTGAGGAACGTGACGCATCTGGATATTGCCCTGAAGGAAATCTACCGGGTGCTGAAGCCGGGAGGCCGGTTTGCCTGTCTTGAATTTTCAACACCCGTCAACGGCCTCTGGCGACAGATGTATCGCTTTTATTCCTTTGCTCTTTTGCCTTCCATCGGGAAAGTCATATCCGGTGACCAGACGGGAATATATGAATATCTTCCGGCATCAATTGCACGTTTTCCGGACCAGGAAGCTTTCCGTTCCATGATCTTGAGGGCGGGGTTCAGGGATGTTGTCTACCGGAACCTGTCCGGGGGTATTGTTGCCATCCATATGGGAGTCCGCTGAGATGTCCACCATTCCCCAAACGCCTTCGGTCCAGGTGGCTCCTTTACCCATGGCCCCGTCTTCACCGGCTGCGCTCTTGAAAAGAGTCCTTTTTGTCTGGCTTCCCGTGAGCCCCATTTTTCCCGTCGGAATCGGATATCTTGTCAACTGGCTTCATCGGCACCACCCGGAGATTTCCATTTCTGTCCTGGACCTCACGCAAGTTCCGGAAGATGGCGCCGGAGATGCTCTGGCGAAAAAAATACAGGAATTCCACCCGGATCTTCTCGCATTTTCCTGGAGAGACGTACAGATTTTCGCTCCACATGAAGGGGATAACTCGCTCAGACGGGCTTTTGAATTTTACTATTCGCCCAATCCTCTTGTAAGGGTGCGAGCTGCTTTTGACGGGATCAGGATGGTCTGGAAGTATAAAAACGAATTCAACAAGAAACTCCGGTTGATTCGGGAGGGGATCCGTCTGGCTCCGGACGCCAGAGTGATGGTGGGCGGCGGAGCTTTTTCCGTATTTGCTGACCAGATCATCAAACTCTTGCCGGAAGGGGTGATCGGTGTCGTCGGTGAGGGAGAGGATGCGATCGTCAAGGTAGTGGAGGGGCGGCCGTTCGATGACGACAGGGTCATTTATCGCAAAAACGGAAAAACAGTCAGGGGTAAAAAGGAAGGGGGAGTTGCTATCAGGAGTGCTCCATACGACCTGCCCTATCTGGAGAGCGTATTTGAAGGGCATTCCTTCTACCACAGGACAATGGTCGGTATTCAGACGAAACGCGGATGCCCTTACGGATGCTCTTTCTGTCTCTATACCTATATTGAAGGCAAGCGGGTTTATTACCGGGATCCGGAAGATATTGTCCACGAAATGCGGCAATATTATGACCGGTGGGGGATTCGGAACTTCTGGTTTGCCGATGCCCAATTTATTCCGGGGGTCAAGGCGATTCCGGAAGCCATGGATCTGCTGAAAGCCTTGCGCGATAGCGGGATGAAGTTGACCTGGAGCGGATATATCCGGACAAGCCTTATATCTCCTGAGATGGCCCAACTGATGGTCGAGTCCGGCATGGGTGACCTTGAAGTTTCTGTCACTTCAGGTTCCCAAGAAATTCTGGATTCACTCCGTATGGGTTTTCGTCTGGATCAACTCGTTGAAGGATGCCGGAATCTCAAGAACGCAGGGTATAAGGGGAATATCATACTGAATTATTCTCTCAACGCGCCGGGGGAGACGGAAGAAAGTCTCAGGGAATCCATTCGTTCATACGAGACGATCTGTTCCGTGTTTGGAGAAGAGCGCGTCTATCCTATGGTATTTTTTCTTGCAGTTCAGCCACATACGGGATTTGAAAAAAGACTGATGCGGGAAGGGTACCTTTCTGAGGACTACAATCCGATTACTTTGAATCCGGTGACCATCCGAAAGCTTTTGTACAATCCGGGTCGCCTGGGAAAGATGATCGCCAGGGCTTGCCTGCTTGCATGGGACGAGGAACCGATGAAGATCGGGCGTGCTGTCATGAGAGAGCTGACAGCCGTACTGGGCCGTCCCACTCCACCTTCTCCTCCCCGTTCATCTTCCGTCGAACTGCCGAGTCCGTCATAGGTGGCAGAGGCTGTTGTTATTTATCGCGAAGGGGAATATGGGTGGGATGCCCTGAAAGATCTTCCTCCAGGGGTCAGATTTCTTTTTGGCATTGACGGTTCCCTTACCCGTGCACTGGAATTTTTAGGATGCGGGCCGGTTTCTGTCGAAATACTTCCTCCGCCGTCGACTGAAGAACGGCTTGTTTTTCTTTGCTTGCCGGACGTGGGGCCGGTTGTCCAGGCATTGACACGGCTCTCTCCGCCTTTTTCGTCGGAAGACAGGGAAATCCTTTCGGATTCACGCCCTATCGGTCCTGCACTGTCGAGAAAAAGAGGTCCACTGGTTCGGGAAGGGCTGACGATCCTTTCCTCCAGAGGGACAGGTTATCCGGGATTGGACTTGCGATGGGAAAAGATGGTTTTGTGGAGCCGGATCTACGATCTGGTCGCTACGCCCTCCCCCCGTCTGACCATTCGCGAATGGATCCTTCCTCCACTGGTTTCCATCCTTGAGGGTGTGAAAATACCATGAGAACCCTTCGGGCCATTCTCGACCTTATCCGTTTCCGCCGTCCGGTCGGAACGTTTCTTCTTTTTGTGCCGGCCTTGTGGGGATTGCTGGCAGCATGGAACGGGAGACCGCCAGCTTCAATGGTGCTCCTGTTTGCCGCAGGAGCGTTTCTGATGCGCTCAGCCGGCTGCGTGATCAATGATATTCTCGACAGGGAATTTGACCGACAGGTTTCCCGTACACGCAACAGGCCCTTGCCTTCAGGTCGTATCAGCCTTCGGGCAGCCTGGATAGTTTTCCTGGTTCTTTCCTTGATGGCAGCTTCCCTTCTCGTATTCTTGACCCCCCTCACGAGATGGGTCGCCATTGCCGGATTTGCTTCAACAACGGCCTATCCCCTGATGAAGCGATTCATGCCTCTACCCCAGCTGTTTATGGGGATCCCCTTTGGCATGACCGCCCCTCTCATGGCATGGTCTGAAGGAAGGGGAACCCTGTCCTGGCCGGGGTTCATGATCGCGTTCGGAGGGCTTTTCTGGGCCACGGCCTATGACCTCGTCTATGCGATCGCCGACAAGGAAGATGATGTGCTGGCAGGTGTGCGATCCGGAGCAGTCACTTTTGGGGACAGGCTCTGGATCGCCTTTCTTCTTTTCGGTACCTCTTCATCCTGTTTTCTATGGGCAGCTGGGGCAGATCTGGGGCTCAAGGAATATTTCCCCTGGGCGGTCGGGCTCTTTCTGTTGTTTATGGTCCGCCAGTCATTGGAAATTAAAAAAGGACTTTCTCCCCAGAGAGCTTTATCCTGTTTCAAGGGACATGTCTGGATCGGACTGGTTGTGGCATGCGGATTATGGTTTGAGCGACATCTGCTTGTCTGAAAGGTTCAGGATTTTCAAAGCCCAAACTCTGTGATAGGATTTGACTGCTTTTCACGGGAGGTTTTCATTATGGTTTCCGATGGACAGGAAATCCTCTTGTGAACCGGGCCTTGAACCGTTATAGTGACGGTGAAGGTCTGACCGGCAGAACAGGCTGATCAGTTTCAGGGGTATCCGGGTGCTTGTTGTCTTTATAGATTCCTAATCTTAGGGCCCGGAGCTGTGAAAGTGCAGGTTTGTAACATCGTGCAAACGGGAACAGACAGGAGGCAGAAATGATCTTGACAGTAGGTCAGTGGGGAGTATTCCAGTGGGTGCTTCTTCTTGGAGTCGGAACATTGATTGTGTCCGGGTGGTTCATGGTGATCAGCGCCATCTATCACAACAAGTAAGAAGAGGTTTTTTGCAGGAGAAGGGTTCAAGAGGGTATGTCGTTTCCCGGGGAAATCCGGAAGATGTGGGCCGACTCCAAGGCGGTTTTTTTTATTCTGTCAGGGGCGGTTTTTCTCTTTGTCCTTCTCCTGTTTTCCATGTTGTGGGGTGTTTTCGGACATGATACATTCAAGGCCCATACGGTTCTTCCGGCTGTCCAGCAGGACAGGGGAAAGAATCCGTAGGTTGTCCCTGTTTTCTGGCGCTTTGTTATGACTGACAGAGCGTTCCTGCCTGCGGACTGAAAACTTCCGGATTTCCTTTATCTGTTCATGAATCTTAAGGTTGTTACAAGAGAAGCCAGTGTTGTTTCTGGAAGGGTATTATGGAAAAGGAAGATTTGACACCTCTTGAGAAGAAGACGCTGGGCAGTCTGAGCCTCATCTTCTCCATCAGGATGTTTGGACTTTTTATCGTACTGCCGGTGATCAGCCTGTATGCCCGCAAAATGCCGGGCGCCGATCCTTTCTGGCTTGGGCTGGCTTTGGGCGGTTATGGACTCACCCAGGCATTGTTCCAGGTTCCGTTTGGCATGCTTTCGGACAAATTCGGACGCAAACCTGTCATCGCAATGGGTTTGGTCATTTTTGCCCTGGGGTCGGTTGTGGCTGCCGAAGCCCAGTCCGTTGAGGGACTTTTTCTTGGACGGCTCCTCCAGGGGGCCGGAGCTGTGGCGTCCGTCATTATCGCATTAATGGCGGATCTGACCCGCGAAGAGGTCAGGACCCGTGCCATGGCGGGTATCGGCATGTCAATCGGACTCGCGTTTGCCCTGGGAATGATTATCGGTCCGATCGTCGGATCGCGCTGGGATGTGTCTGTTCTCTTCTGGGCTACCGCTTTTCTGGCGGTCCTGTCGATCCTGATTCTTTTCTTTGTTGTCCCCAATCCCCACGGGGCTGTTCAGAAAAACGAGATGGAACTTTCGCTGGATCAATTGGGCTACGTCCTGAAGGAACCATCGCTCCTCCGGATGGATCTTTCCGTCTTCGTCACCCATGCCTCCCTGACGGCAGTATTTGTGAGTTTCCCGATTCTCCTGTCGTCCTATATTCCCCAAAAATCCATGTGGCATGTGTATCTTCCCGTTATCCTCTCGGGCCTTGTCCTGATGGTGCCGGGGATGATCTACGCGGAAAAGAAAAAGAAACTGAAACAGATGTTCCTGTTTTCGATCCTTTTGATCGTTTTCAGCTTTCTCGTCTTTCTGCTGGGGTATAAGACCGAGATAGGGCTGGTGGCAGGACTGACCATTTTCTTTATCGGTTTCAATCTTCTTGAGCCCCTGATGCCATCTATCATGACCCGTTTTGTCCGTACAAAGACCCGTGGGACCTCCTCCGGAGTATTCAATATGAGCCAGTTTTTAGGAGCATTTGTCGGGGGAAGTGCGGGGGGATACCTTGTTTCGATTTCAGACAAGGTTCTTTTTGGTGGTCTTCTGATTTTGTCGGTTGTATGGTTTCTTGTCAGCATGGCGCTGACAGATCCCAATCACCTTCAGATCTTCGAAAGGGAACTGGGAACGGATGTCAGCGATCCTTCTCCGATCTGCCGTCAGGTCGGCGCGATGACAGGTGTCATCGACTGCCGTTATCTCGAAAAGACGAAAACCCTATGGGTCAAGTATCTCAAAACGGACCTTTCTTCCGAAGATCTCGACCGGAAACTGGAAAGTCTGATCGCCAACAGTCCGGCACATTAGGTTCCTGATGCCCTCCTCCCAGCGACTTCTTGTTGCCATGCTTGTTCTTCTGGGCCTCATGGCAGCCGGAACGCTTGGCTATATGGAGATTGAACGGTGGAATCTGGTGGATTCCCTGTTCATGACGGTCATTACCCTTTCAACGGTCGGTTACCAGACTGTTCATCCGCTCGACCGTTCAGGGAAGCTCTTTACGATTCTCCTGATCATGGGAGGAGTCGGGACGGTTGGTTATGCGATTGCCACCCTGAGTGAACTGTTTCTCGAGGGTCATGTTTACAAGCTTCTGGGAATCCGGAAAATGGATCGGAAAATAGGTTCTCTCAAGGATCATGTTATCGTCTGCGGATTCGGGAAGATCGGCTCCCTTGTGGTTCCGGGCCTTGTTGAAAAGTCCATCCCTTTTGTTCTGATCGAAGAGAATCCCCAGGTTGCCAGGGAAGCGGTTGAAAAGGGTTACCTGACGGTGGAAGGGAATGCTGCTGACGAAGAGGTGCTGAAAAAGGCGGGTATTGAAAGGGCACGTTCCCTTTTGGTGACTCCTTCCTCGCGGGCTGCCGATTCCGTCTATATTACGATGAGCTCTCGCCTTGACAACCCAGGACTTTCCATTATAGCCCTCGCGAGCGATCCCAAGACCGAATCCAAGCTGATCAAGGCGGGCGCCACCCGGGTGGTTTCTCCTTTCGTCCTCGGAAGCCACCGGATGCTTCTTGCTTTGACACAGCCAACGATTCTGGATGTTCTCGACAGAGTCGTCTCCCCCGATGGCGGCGGGTTTGTCTTCGACGAAATTGCGATTCCGGAAGGTTCACGATTTGATGGTCTGACGGTATCGGATTTTTCCCGGGATCTCGGGGTCAAGTTTCATATTATCGCGATCCAGTCCAGGGGGGCGGCACGATTGATTCTTCCTGTGGCTGAGACAGTGATCAAGTCCCAGGATCAGATGGTTGTGATCGGAACGCAGGACGATATCGACCGGGCGAAGGACCAGATGGGAATGTCGTCAAGCCGTTATGGAGGAGAGGGATCCTTTGAAACCACCTGAATTTCAAAAGACGCCTTTTTCCTCATCCAGAAAAGAAAATTGGGAAGAAAGGGGTTCGCGGGTGCTTTTGGGCAATTACACCCGTGAACCCCTGGTTTTCGAAAAGGGTCGGGGCAGTTATCTTTTTGACTCAGCGGGGGTATCTTACCTGGATTTTTTGGGGGGGATTGCGATCCATGTTCTGGGTCATTGTCACCCTGGAATCACCCATGCCATCCAGAAACAGGCCCAGCGGATGGTTCACCTCTCAAATCTTTATTACAATCCGGCCGTTGTCGATTTTGCCGAAATTCTCGTAGAAAAAACATTTGCCGACCGCGTATTTTTTTCCAACTCGGGCACGGAAGCGGTGGAGGCTGCCATCAAGCTGGCGCGCAGATATGGTGCCCAGACGGGTCGTTTTGAGATGATATCGATGGAAGGAAGTTTTCACGGACGGACGCTGGGAGCAATGACCCTGACGGGCCAGCCCAAGATTCGGGAAGGATTCGGGCCCTTGCCACCAGGATTCCTGTATGCGCCGTTCAACGATTTTGAAAAGGTGAGGGCCACGCGGACGAAGGATACTGTCGCAGTCATTGTTGAGCCCGTTCAGGGAGAAATCGGCGTCATTCCGGCCCAGAAGGAGTTTTTGCAGAAACTGCGTGAATGGACCCGGGAGGAAGACATCCTCCTGATTTTAGACGAGATTCAGACCGGAATGGGGCGCACAGGGACACTTTACGCCTATGAACAGTACGAAATTGTTCCCGATATCCTGGTTTCATCAAAAGCGCTGGGTGGTGGACTTCCACTGGGTGCGATTCTGACGACAGACAGGCTGTCGCAATTTTTGCCGCCGGGTTCCCATGGATCCACTTTCGGCGGGAACCCGGTCGCTTGCGCTGCCGGAGCCGCTCTCTTGCGTGCGCTCTTTGCGGAAGATTTTCTTCCGGAGAGGGTCAGGACAATGAGCGCATACCTTTGGGACGGCCTGATCGCGCTTAAAGGGAGATATCCTTCGGTGATCCGGGAGGTACGTGGAAAGGGGTTCATGATCGGAATCGTTGTGAACGCAAGCGCGAAAAAAATCAAGGACCGATTCAGGGAAGAGCGTGTTCTGGTCAACGCCACGGGACCTGCCGACGAGGTGATCCGTCTTCTTCCTCCCTTGTCTTTGAGTTATGACGAAACCGACGATTTCCTGTCGGTGGCCAACAGGATCTTTTCTGCACTTTCCGGGGGTGGGACATGACGGGACGAGCTCATGTGCGTCACCTCCTGAAGGTCAGCGATCTTGATCCCCAGGAGATCCTCGACATCTTCGAACTGACCGAAAAAGTGCGTCGCGATCCGGAGGATTTTGGGGAGCGGCTGTCAAGAAAAACGGTGGGGCTTCTGTTTGAAAAAGCATCAACACGCACAAGACTCTCCTTTGAGGCGGGCGTTCATCAGATGGGAGGGGACACCGTTTTCATGGGAGGCGATTCCCAGTTGTCCCGTGGAGAAACGGTCGAGGATACAGCCCGGGTCATGTCCGGATATCTGGACCTGATCGTTATCCGGACTTTCGGTCATGACCGGATTGAACGATTCGCCCAGAAATCAGGGATCCCGGTCATCAATGGCCTTACGGACGGTCATCACCCTTGCCAGGCACTGTCGGATTTTTCGTTTGTCCTTAAAGAGACCGGGAAAGTCAGGGGAATGCGCATGGCCTATATCGGCGATGGAAACAATATGGCCCATTCGCTCATGGAAGCCGCAGCCTTGCTTGGCGTTCACCTGGTTGTATCGACGCCATCCGGATATGCCCCTGAGGCGGGAATCCTGCGGTGGTCTATGGAGATGGCCCGGAAAACGGGTGGATCCCTCGAATGGATGACTGACCCGAAGGAGGCAGCAAAAGGTGCCCGGGTGTTGTATACCGATGTGTGGACCAGCATGGGGCAGGAAGCCGAATCCACCATCCGGGAACAGGCTTTCTTCGGGTACCAGATCAATCGTGAGATTCTGTCGATTGCGGACCCGGATGCCATTGTCCTCCACTGTTTGCCTGCTTACCGTGGAAAGGAAATCACGGAAGAGATTCTTGAAGGCCCCCGCTCAAGGGTTTTTGAACAGGCAGAAAACCGTCTTCACCTCCAGAAAGCTCTTATGCTTTATTGCAAGGGGAAAGGATAATCATGTCCCAGGAAAAAGGATCTGCTCCTGCCAAAGTTGTGCTCGCTTATTCGGGAGGGCTGGATACTTCGGTCATCATGACTTGGCTCAAGGAAAAATACGGGTGCCAGGTGATCGCCTATTGCGCTGATCTGGGGCAGGGGGAAGATCTGGAGGAAATTTCCCGCAAGGCTTTCCGGACCGGAGCGTCCAAAGTCTATGTCCGGGATCTCCGGGAAGAGTTTGTGAAGGATTTTCTGTTTCCGATGATCCAGAGCGGGGCTGTTTATGAAGACGGATACCTTCTGGGAACATCGATCGCCCGTCCCCTTATTGCCAAGGCCCAGATGGAGATCGCCCGGGAAGAAGGCGCGGATGCTGTGGCGCATGGGGCAACCGGAAAAGGCAATGATCAGGTCCGCTTTGAAATGGCCTACGCCTATTTCGACCCGCGAATCCAGGTCATTGCGCCCTGGAGAGAGTGGGATATGTCTTCCAGGAGCGAACTGATCAACTATGCGCGCAAACATGGAATCCCTATACAGGCGACATTGGAAAAACCCTATTCGATCGACCGGAATCTGTTCCACACCAGTTATGAAGGGGGAATCCTGGAAGATCCGTGGATTGCTCCTCCCCGTGAAATCTTTACCCTGACAAAAGATCCTGTCGAATCCCCGGATCTTCCGGCGGAAGTGACCGTGTCTTTTGAAAGAGGATTCCCCATCGCGATCAACGGAGACCTGCTGGATCCTGTTCCCTTGATGGAACGGGCCAACCAGGTCGGAGGAGACTATGGCATCGGGCGGATCGATCTTGTGGAAAGCCGATTCGTGGGGATGAAGTCCCGGGGTGTTTACGAGACCCCTGGCGGAACGCTTCTGTATGCGGCTCACCGGGCTCTGGAGACGCTGACTCTGGACAGGGAGCTATTGAAACTGAAGTCCACCCTTGTTCCCCATTTCGCTTCGCTGATCTACAACGGGTTCTGGTACTCACCGGAAAGGGAGGCCTTGTCGGCCCTGCTTCGGAAAACCCAGGAACGTGTGACCGGCGACGTCCGCCTTCAGCTTTACAAGGGGGCGATTCGTGTTCTGGGAAGACGGTCACCTTATTCCCTGTACCGCAAGGATCTGGCCACGTTCGAAGCCGGCGGGCTTTATAACCAGGCAGATGCCACCGGTTTTATCCGGATTCAGGCATTGAGGCTCAAACTGTATTCGGACCAGGTGGGAGGCGGGGAGTACTGATGTCGGAAAAGGACGCTGGACCTTCCGGAAAACTCTGGGGCGGACGATTTTCCGAATCAACAGACCGGGAGGTCGAGCGCTTCACCCAATCCGTCTCGTTCGACAGGGCTTTGTGGGAGCAGGATATCAGGGGGTCCCGCGCACATGCTGCCATGCTGTCCCGGGTCAATCTTCTGTCAACCGAAGAGGAACGGAAGATCCAGGAAGGCCTGACCCGGATTGAACAGGAAATCCGGGATGGAGTGTTCCCCTTTCGGGACGAGTATGAAGATATTCACATGAATATCGAAATGCGTCTGTTCGAGCTCGTGGGAACTCCCGCCCGGAAGATCCACACGGCCAGAAGCAGAAATGACCAGGTAGCGCTGGATCTGCGGCTTTATGTGATCGACCGGTGCCGGGAGATGGGTGCCCTGCTTGCGGAATTTGTCCGGGTCCTGATCGGTCAGGCGCGCCAGAACCGGGATTTGATACTTCCGGGTTATACCCACCTCCAGCAGGCCCAGCCGGTTTCAGCCGGGTATTATTTTATGGCCCATGCCGAACGGTTGTTGCGCGACAGGAAACGCTTTCTGGATTTGGACAAGAACCTGGACCGGTCCCCGCTCGGAGCGGGAGCCCTGGCGGGAACCACATTGCCGATCGACAGGATAGGCGTCGCAAGGGAGCTGGGTTTTGCCGGGGTGACGGGCAATGGTCTCGATACGGTGTCAGATCGCGATTTTGTTGTCGATTTTCTGCACGCTTCCGTTCTTTTGTCCATACATCTGTCGGGATGGGCGGAAGAATGGATCCTCTGGTCCACAAGGGAATTCGGTTTCGTACGGATCCCGGACCGTTACATGACAGGTTCCAGCATGATGCCCCAGAAAAGAAATCCGGATGTTCTGGAGCTGATCCGGGGGAAGACCGGAAGGGTCGTCGGCCATTATGTCGGAATGGCAACCATTCTGAAAGGTCTTCCACTTTCCTATAACCGTGATCTCCAGGAAGACAAGGAACACCTGTTCGACACCGCTGACACTCTCCGGCAATCGGTCACCATTTTTCTCCGGATCGCGGGAGAATCCGTTTTCGACAGGGAAAGTCTGGCCCGCGCATTGTCGGGAGACGAGCTTTTGGCCACGGATATGGCAGAAGATCTTGTCCTCGCGGGGGTCCCATTCCGGGAAGCCCACGCGATTGTCGGACGGATTGTGGCCCATTGCGAACGTCAAGCGCGTCCGCTTGCGAGCCTGACTGATGAGGAACTCCGTGATTTCTCTCCCGATTTCCCTTCCGGCTATGCCGCCGTCCTGACGGTCGAAAACTCCGTGCGAAGGAGAAGTCTTCCGGGAGGTCCCGCTCCCGAGAGGGTGGAAGAGCGGATCCGTGAAATCGAGAAAGAGCTGGATACAAAACCGTGAAATCTCTTTTCGGGAAGAGTGTGATATGGGGAATTCTTTTCTTCTGGGCGGGCGGTCTGGTTTCCTGCGGTGTTCAGGGAACACCGATTCCTCCTGAACAAGTGCACAAACAGAAGCAGTCTTCGAATTCTTCATCCCCATGAGGACTTGGGGAGAGTGGTTTGAACAGGTCGGAAGGACCGACCAGTACATAGATGTTTGGAGAGGTGGTCGATGGAAAGGAAGAGAAATTGAACGGTTTTGAATATAGAGGCGACGAGCTGTTCGTTGAAAACGTACCGGTCAAAAAAATCGTGGAGTCGATGGGCTCTCCTGTCTATATATATAGCGAGAAAGCGCTCAGGGACAGTTTGTCCGCCTACCAGGAAGCCTTTTCGGGGCACCGGACGATTATTGCCTATGCCATGAAAGCCAACGGGAACCTCAAAATTCTCTCCCTCCTCGGGAATATGGGAGCCGGCGCCGATGTGGTTTCCGGTGGGGAACTCTTCCGTGCCCGGACGGCCGGCATACCTGTAGAGAAGATCGTTTTTGCAGGGGTGGGAAAGACGGATGTGGAAATGAGGGAAGCCCTCGACGCAGGCATCCTGATGTTCAATATTGAATCTTCGATGGAGCTCGACAGGTTGTCCCGGGTGGCAGTGTCGATGGGGAAGACCGCACCGGTGGCCTTGCGGGTCAACCCGGATGTCGACCCGAAGACGCATCCCTATATCTCGACGGGTCTCAAGAAAAGCAAGTTTGGCATTCCGATGGATCAGGCGCTGGAGGAATACAAGAAGGCGGCCAGTCTTCCAGGAATCCGCATCGTCGGGATCCATCAGCACATTGGATCCCAGCTCACGGAAATCTCCCCGTTCCGGGACGCTTTTGATCGTATGGTCGCCTTTGCCAGGCTTCTGAAGGAAAATGGAATAGGCGTGTCCTGGATGGATCTCGGAGGGGGGCTCGGAATCCGTTATGATAACGAAAAACCTCCGACTCCGGAAGCAATCAGCCATGAAATCCTCTCCCGCATGAAAGGACTCGACGCTGGCGTGATCCTTGAACCGGGCCGTTCAATCGTCGGAAACGCGGGGATTCTGGTAACACGGGTCCAGTATCTCAAGGAAACCGCCGTCAAGATGTTCTATATCGCCGATGCGGGAATGAACGACCTGATCCGGCCTTCTCTTTATGGCGCATTTCATGATCTCTGGCCGGTCGAAAAAAGGACGGGAAAGGGCAGGAAGGGGGATCTGGTCGGCCCGGTCTGCGAAACCGGAGATTTTCTCGTTCAGGATCGCGAGCTTCCCCCGGTCGAACCGGGAGACCTTCTGGCAGTCATGTCGGCGGGTGCCTATGGATTTGCCATGGCATCGAACTACAACGCCAGGCCTCGTCCGGCAGAGATATTGGTTTCGGGTGACCGTTTTTCGGTAATCCGCGCGCGAGAGACTTACCAGGATCTGATTCGGGGAGAAGGTATTGTCTGAGGAAGTCGATCCTTCCGATCCGGATGACGACGATATTCCCCTCGCCCCTCACAGGAAAGAAGGGCGTGGATGTTTCCTGACGCTGGTTATCCTGTCGGCGATACCCGTGGTGTTTTTTCTGATCACCTTTACGGGAGGGGATACGCTGACTTACATTTACATGAGAAACTGGGTGACGGACCATGCATTGATGAACCGGATGCCGCTGGCCTGGTCCCAGGAACGAAAGAACGAGGCCAGAAAAATTCTTGACCGTTTTTACGACGCCGGCCGGTCGAAAAAGGTGCCTCCCCCTGAAGTGATCGCTGTCAGTTCAGAGTTTCGGGAAATGATGTCGTACCCGGGCGATGTCCACAAGGACAGTCTGGTCGCCTTGCTGAGACATGCCTGGGCCGATCTGGTAAGGTATCATGTTGTTTCTTCCGTCACGCCTCCTTCGGTCCTTGAACTGGAGGGGGGGAAGAACAGTCCGGAATCTGTCCGATAACACCCATCGGGCCCAGACTTGGGGCCATGGAGAATAAACGTGTTCAAAGGATCAATGGTGGCGCTGGTCACCCCTTTTTCGGGTGGCCGGCTGAATGAGAAAAAGCTCCGCGAACTTGTCGACTTTCATGTCCGTGAAGGCACGAGGGCCCTGGTTCCCGTCGGGACAACCGGGGAGTCTGCGACGCTGGACCATCGGGAGCACGAGAGGGTTCTCGAGGTGGTTATCGAACAGGCGGCAAAACGCATACAGATCCTGGCCGGAACGGGATCAAACAGCACCGAAGAAGCGATTCGGCTGACGAAGACTGCCAGCGCGATGGGAGCTGATGGAGCGCTGGTCATCACACCTTATTACAACCGTCCGACGCAGGAAGGTCTCGTTCGCCATTATGAGGCGCTGGCCCGAAGCGTCTCCTTTCCGATGGTCATTTACAACGTTCCGGTCCGGACCGGGGTCAATATCCTTCCGGAAACCGTCGAGCGTCTGGCGTCAATGGAAGAGTTTGTCGGCGTCAAGGAGGCGTCAGGCTCCCTGTCCCAGATCATCGAACTCTTTGACCGGGTGGGGGACAGGCTCGCGATTTATTCCGGAGACGATCTGCTGACACTCCCTGTCATGTCCATCGGCGGCAAAGGAGTTATTTCCGTTTCGGCCAATATCATTCCGAAAATGATGGCTGACCTTGTGGATGAAGCGCTTGCCGGTAACTGGGAGAATGCGTTCCTGAAGCACCAGCTGCTTGTTCCTCTCCATCGGGCCCTGGGCCTCGAAACCAACCCGATCCCCATCAAGACGGCCATGGGTTTGGCAGGCATGATCGATCCGGAAATGCGCCTTCCTCTGGTTCCCATGTCGGAAGGTCCCCGGAAAAAACTGGAGGAAGTCCTGAAGAACATGGGGCTTCTCGGAAAAGGGCTTTCGTGACCTCTCCGGTTCGTATAGCGGTGATTGGTGCCGCCGGTCGAATGGGAAAGGCGATCCAGGAAGTCTTATTCCGCCGGGAGGGGACGATGTTGTGTGCCGCCGTTGTCGAACCGGGGGATCCGTCTTCCGGCAAGCCCGTGGCATTCGGAGAGAGCAGGTATATCAATTCTCTGGAGGATGCGGCGGATCGATGCGACGCGGGGATTGATTTCTCCACCGTTCCGTCGAGTCTCTCCACCGTGAGGGCTTTTGTCCATTCCGGACGTCCTCTGGTCATCGGAACGACAGGATTTTCTCCTTCGGAAAAGATGGAAATCCTGTCGGCCGCAGAGCGGATTCCCTTGCTTCTTTCCCCGAATATGAGCCTGGGGATCCATCTTCTTTCCTACCTCCTGGAGATCGCCGCCATGCGACTTCCCCACTTTGATGCCGAAATTTTGGATATCCACCATCGCCAGAAAAAAGACGCTCCCAGCGGCACCGCACTTTTTCTGGGGGAAACCCTGGCACGTGCCCGGGGAAAAAGCCTCAAGGATGTCGGGACCTTTCATCGGGAGGGAATGACGGGCGTCCGTCCGGAAGGTTCAGTCGGGGTCATGGCGCTGCGGGGAGGGGACGTGGTGGGGGATCATACCGTCTTTTTTCTCGGGGAAGGAGAACGTCTGGAACTGACACACCGCGCCACCTCCCGTGAAACTTTCGCGAGGGGAGCCGTGGAGGCGGCCGTTTATCTTTCGGGGAAAAAGCCCGGTTTTTATACCATGAGCGACGTGCTGGGCCTGGAAAGGATGATAAAATGACCGGGCTTCCGGTTATTCCCCCACTCCTTCGGCTCGTCCGTGTGGAGGCTCACAGCCGAATTTTTTTCGGCATCCTTTCCGATGACGGATCGCTTGTCCATCCGCTTTCAGGGCCTGGACACGGAACATTTCCGGTAGAGGATGTCCGGTTTCTGCCCCCCGTCATACCCGGAAAGATTGTTGCTGTCGGGCTCAACTACCGTGCGCATGGGGAGGAAATGGGCAAATCCCTGCCGGATGAACCCCTCCTGTTCATGAAAGCTTCCTCTTCCCTGTTGTCCCCTGGTGGGGAAATCCGGTTGCCCCGCATGTCCCGGCGCGTAGATTATGAAGGAGAGATTGCCCTGGTGGTGGGTAGAAGGGCTTCCCGGATCACGCCGGAAGAGGTTCCCTCCTTTCTTTACGGAATCACCTGCGCCAATGATGTAACAGCTCGGGATCTCCAGAAAAAAGACGTGCAGTATACCCGCGCCAAATCATTTGACACCTTTTGTCCGTTGGGTCCGGCCATCCTGTCAGGGGCGCTTCCGGACAGCCGGACAATCTCAACGGAGGTCAACGGGGAGGTTCGGCAGAAATCGATGGCTTCGGACATGATTTTTGATCCCCTGACCCTTTTTTCCTTTGTCAGCCAGATCATGACCCTTGAGCCGGGTGATGTGATCCTGACAGGCACTCCGTCGGGTGTGGGTCCGCTTTCTGCCGGTGATGTTGTCCGGGTCACCGTGGAAGGTGTCGGAACCCTCGTGAATACGGTTGTCAACGGGGAAGGGGTATCGACCTTCCGTTCCTGACAAGGACAATAAGTTCTCCGGTCTTATTTCTGCACTCTCCCCGTCAATTAGATGACGCACCTGTCCCTCTCCTCCTGTCTCCTGGTAATTATTGCCTGACGAAAGAGGAAAAAAATTCCGTTTCCCTTTCCATTTCTCTCTTGTATTTTTCTAAGTAACATAAAAACAAAATAAATTTAATAGTTTTCGCTGTGGCATGGTGATTGCTGACCAGATGGGGAAGTCAAACCGGAGGGTCGGAAACGATGCGTCAGGCGGAATTTGCACTTATATCGGGAGCTCAGGCCCATGAGCAGCTCATGGATGTGCTCTCAAACAACCTCGCCAATATCAACACGCCCGGGTTCAAAAGGGATCGCGTCACATTCAGAACATATCTTCCTCATCGCGAGTGGCTGCACAAGACCCCGCCCGATCGTCCCGGGACACGCATGACGCCCTGGGGAGAGTTTCCGACCCCTTGGGGGATGGCGGGAAATGATGTTCCTCATGCGGGAGTTGATGAAATTCATGTGGGGTACGCCCAGGGGACTTTCCGGGTTACAGGAAATCCGCTGGATGTGGCCATCAAGGGGGACGGTTTTTTCAAGATACAGACTCCCGGAGGCATCCTTTTGAGCCGTAACGGCCGTTTTACCCTGGATCGTGGTGGCAAGCTCGTGACCCACGAAGGGTACACGGTTCTGGATGAGACTGAAAAGCCGATCCGGTTGCCAGGGTCGGTTCCCGGAAATATCCGGGTGAAGACGGATGGAACTTTTTTGAAGGGCAACCGTCCGATGGGACGGCTCGCCATTGTGATTCCGGAAAACGGAACGGAAGGACTCTCCAAAATCGGGGAAGGTCTTTTCCAGCCGAAAGGAAAAACGCTCCCTGTAGGTGAGGCCGACGTCCTTGAAGGCGGATACGAGGGGTCCAACGTCAACGGGACATTCGAAATGGTCCGGATGATCGAAGCCATGCGGTCTTTCGAAACCCATCTCAAGGCCTTGAGAACGCTCAACGAACTGACCCGGAGAACCGTCAACGATATTTCGGTGATCGCATAGACATCAGGGAAAGGACGAACGATGTTCAGATCGCTCTGGAACGCCGCATCAGGGATGGAAGCGCAACAAACCAATCTTGATGTCATCACGAACAATCTCGCCAACGTCAATACCACAGGTTTCAAACGACAGCGGGCGAACTTCCAGGATCTGATGTACCAGACAATGATTCCGCCGGGGGAAGCTCAATCTCTCCTGGGAAATCAGAGCCCGACTGGAATGCAGGTGGGACTGGGAGTCCGCTCAGGCAGCGTCCAGAAGATCTTCCTGCAGGGATCGTTTCGCCAGACCAACAATCCGCTGGATCTTGCCATTCAGGGGAACGGGTTTTTTCAGGTCTCCCTGCCGGATGGCAGGACCGCCTATTCCCGGGACGGGACGTTCAGCATCGACGGTCAGGGAAGGTTGGTGACCCAGGACGGTCTTCCGACCAATCCGCCTGTCAATATCCCCCAGAACGCCAAATCCGTGAATGTCGCTCCTGATGGCGAGGTGTCGGTCATGCTTCCCGGTCAGGTTCAGCCTGTCCGGGTCGGCCAGCTGGTTGTCGCCCAGTTTGTCAATCCAGCGGGACTCGAGAGCCGGGGGAACAACCTGTACATGGAAACAGGTGCTTCCGGCCAGCCCCAGCTTTCAAACCCTGGTACCAATGGCGCAGGCAGGCTTCAGTCGGGATTTCTGGAGGCCTCCAACGTGAATGTAGCCGAAGAGCTGGTCAACATGGTGATCGGACAAAGGGCCTACCAGATGGACGCGACAGGGATCCGGACCGTCAACAGGATGCTGGGATATACCGCGACTTTGTAGGAGAGTGAATGATGGGAACCATGAGAATTCTGCTCCGGATGTCGTTTTTGGCCGGAACAGTTGCCATCCTGTCCGGAAATGCCTATGGCGCTGCAAATGCGACGGAGATCCGTCCCATTCTTGTTCAGGAAGGAACGACCTCTGTCCGGATCGACAGGAAGGCGCTCGACCAAAAGGTCTCTTCATTGCTGGACGTCATTCCCGGCTCTCTTTCCTATACGCATCTGCCGGGAGGATTTTCCGTCGGAAATCCGTCGGGGATCAAGGGAGAAGTTCAGGTGGAAGGCCGTGATGACCGGTCGACCCATCTGGCCCTTCTGGTCAAACAGGGCCAGGTTGTGAAGGAGATGTTTTACTTTACTGTCCGAATGAAAACAAAAGTCCGAACACCGGGGGCGAACCCCGGTCAGTCAATGCACAGATCGGCGGGATCTGCCGGCGGGGGGATACAGTCCGGGGATACAGTCCAGATCCAGGCAGTCGGGAACGGATTTGTGATTTCCTTGTCCGGTATTGCGCAGGAGAGCGGGCAAACTGGGGACAGGATTGCCGTGTTCAACCCGATGTCCGGTGCCCGCGTCCAGGGAACGGTTGTCGGACCGGACCGGGTTCGAATCCGTCTG
>Ga0123519_10001720_pt1 | contig 37398 bp, 29 predicted proteins | sample YelNatPaOPRAMG02_FD_87396 | JGI IMG/M metagenome (GOLD analysis project Ga0123519, IMG submission 87396) | Hot spring microbial communities from Yellowstone National Park - Yellowstone National Park OP-RAMG-02 (version 2) | ecosystem: Environmental > Aquatic > Thermal springs > Hot (42-90C) ... | reverse complement strand
GAACGCTTAAACCATCAAAAAACGGTCAGGCAGTTGAAGTTGATATTCCTGGATTTGCTCTCCGTTTTCCCCGTTTGGAAAGGTTTCGCGACGATAAACGTCCTGAAGATGTGACTACTTTTGAGGAGTTGGAAAAAATGTTTCGCGGACACAAAAAGAAATAAAAACATCAGCTATATTTTAGGGTTTTAACCAGTTTTATTGGGTATTCGGCGAAAAATGAATAAGGTTTTTTAACAATCCTTCTACCCGAACTCTTTACAACCAGATTTTTATCAACGGCAATCACCCCGCCTGCCTTGCCAATCTGGATCGCCAAATCAACGTCTTCATGGACTTTGTTGCTGTCGAGACAAACCTTCTTTCTTACTTTTTTCCAAATGTTTTTTTTAATCGCCATATTAAAGCCGTTCAAAGTGTTGTTTCCTTTTAAGGCGGTTTTCATGATGTCCATATAAACATTGGCAAAAATAGGTGTTTTTAAAGGTAAATCATAGAAAATAACCGATCCCGTCAAGGCGTCTATTTTATGTTTTTGGAAGTTGGTTTTAATTTTTTTTATCCAGTCGGGAGGGACAATCGTGTCGGCATCACAGCGGACAATAATATCGCCTTTGGCGCAGTCGAAGCCTTTATTTCGAGCAAAAGCAATTCCCTGCCTTTTTTCTTTGACGATTTTAACACGGAATTTTTTAGCGATGGCGATAGTTTTATCGCGGCAGTTATTATCAACTACGATAATTTCATCAGGTTTTTCCACCTGTTTCTCTAAACTAAAAAGGCATTTTTCAATATATTTTTCTTCGTTGTGAGCTGGGATAATAACGGATATTACCATTCCCTATTTTAGCAAATGATATAATTAATTAATATTAGGTTGATATGAAACCTTTTTTTTCCATTATTATTCCTACTCTCAATGAGGAAGTTTGCCTACCTAAATTGTTAACAGGCCTCGAGAGGCAAAAAGATAAGGATTTTGAGGTAGTTATTGTTGACTCTAATTCAAAAGACAAAACAAAAGAAGTGGCCTTAAGTTTCAACAAATTACCCCTCCGTTTTTTTAATACAGGAAAACATAACGTTTCTCATCAAAGAAATTACGGTGCAAAAAAAGCTAAGGGGAAATTTTTGATTTTTCTAGATGCCGACTCAAATATCAGCCCAAACTTTACAAAAAATATTAAAACAGTAATATTGAGAAAGAAAGGTTTGGTTTTCATACCGTACGTTATCCCCAATAGCAGAGATTCCCAAGCAAAAATCATTTTTAGATTCGTCAATTTTCTCGTTGAGACTTCTCACAGCATTGGTAGGCCCTTTTCTACCGGTGGGACGATGATTTGGGAAAAAAACTTATTTCATTTAGTTGGCGGTTTTGACGAGCGGCTTTATTTAGCTGAAGATCATAATATCGTTCAAAAAGCTTACCAATGGGGAGTAAGGGCCAAATTTTCACCCTCAATTAAATATAAATTTTCTTTAAGGAGATTTAAAAAAGAAGGCGAACTGGCAGTTCTTTACAAATATCTTTTGGCAACGGCTCACTTTTTAATTAAAGGCGACATTAAGAAAAAGATCTTTGAATATCAAATGGGAGGAGAGGCTTATCGGGAAATGGAAGCAAAAAAACATCTTCCTCTTAATAAATTACTTGAAGAGCGTCTGAAAAAAGTAAAAAATTTCTTCCAAACTTATCTAAAAGAGATTTAAGTTTCAAAGGTTGATATAATCGGATAATGATCGGAAGAGTTGATTTTTAATCGTTTCGTTTCCTTGAGGATAAGATTTTTATAAAGAATATAATCGTTTTTCCATTTGATGGGAATAAAACCAAATAGTTTGAACTCATAAGAATAAAAGATATTGTTGGTAGCTTCTTTTAAACCATATCGGGAAATCAGCTTTTCAAATTTTCTTCTTCCATAAGGATAATTAAAGTCACCCATAATGATTGTTGGATTGGGAAAGTCGGTTTGCAAATCGGAAAGCAATTGTTGTATTTGTCTGTCGCGCACTTTATTAGTGCTCCAGGAAGAACAGTGAATATTATAAACAGTTAACTTTTTACCCGTTGACTTAACAGTAAATTCTGTTTTCAAAACAGTACGTTCACTTCTTCCTACTCTAAGAAACATCATGAGTGTTTCGGGCAAACTTCTTGTGAGGCCGAAGTTTTCAGATTCGTTAAAAGAAAGACTGTCCTTGCGGTAATAAGTAGCCAAACCAAAAATTTGGTTGAACTGAATAAAGGAATTGGAGAAATCTGCCAGCAAGTAATCGTCGCCATTGATTTGTTTCAGGTTCTCTTCTTCGGTTTCCACCTCCTGAAGGCTGACAACGTCAACTTTATTTTTTTTTGCTATTTCATTAAGCTCGCCAATAGCTTTGCCAAAAAGTGTGTTGCAAGTTAATACACTCAAAAGCATAGCTTTAATTATACAAAAACCATAAAAGTTTATTAACCACAAGTTATCCACAAAAAATTTATGGAATGTTAAAGTCTGCCAGAGAGCTTCAAATCGTTATATATTTCCTATAGGCTATCTCATAGAATAAACTTTTTTTTCTATAGGTCTTGACAAATTCTTTTTTTTTATTTATATTTGGTTTATGAGATTGAATTTGTTTCATAGAAGGCCGGGTTCGAAAAAAGAAAGTAGGAGTCAAGCAGAAAGAAAGGAATTGGTTATTTTTGTTTCAGACCAATTCAAACAGTTAGCAAAAAGAAAATTAAGAGTTCCGATTCAGCTGTATCATCTATAAAAATCAATAAAAAAGAGCATCACTACCGCTCGTATGTAAGGGACGACGAGTAGTAATGCTCTTTTTTCATCTGAACGATTTCAGATGATTATAAATAAATTAGCAGAAAAAAAAATTCTTGTCAATATCTCTTAACATTTATTTGATATACCGCCCCCTTTTTATTACTAGACTTAAAGATAAGCTGTCCGATCCGAGAAAACTTTTCTTCATTCAGCTGAGGATATTTTTCCTTTTCCATTTTGGAAACGATAACATATTGAATGTTGTATTTTTTAAGAAGTATTTTTGTTAATTCAAGGTCTTTTGATTCATAAAGATTGATAATGTCAGGAATTCTTTGGCTCACAACATTGGATGAACCGCGCCAAAGCCATTCATGTACCAGCCAACCGGCCACAGTAGGCAAACCGGTATAAGCGGAGATTCGTTCAAAATCGGTATAAGAATCACCCTGCGCCTCAAGGATTACCGGTTGGCCGGTAACTTTACGATTGAGAAAATCAACAATCTCTTTGTCTTCCGGATAAATTGTTCCCAGCCAACTGGCTCCATCAAGATCAACAGGACGATCAAGGTTGCCATAATAAGAAGGAATGGCAAAAAGAGGGTAGAGAAAAACGAAAAAGAAGAAAAAGATAAAGACCGTTCTTACAGCAAACTTTTTAAATTTGTTTAAAAATTGAGTTTGGAAAAAAACAATAACAGAAGCCGTTCCCATCATGATGAATGCTTGGTAACCCAACTTAAACATGGTATTGGCGCGGAAGTGAGCAGGATATATATCTTTGACATAGAAAAATTCAGGGATAACGATTAATAAGGTACCGAAGGAGAAGAGGATATAGATAAATAGATAAACGGTAGCTTGGCGCGATTTTTTTATTGCTTTTGTTAAAAAATCAATTGGAAATTTGTCTTTGGCGATATTGACGATAACAAACAATAAGAAACATATCCAAAAAAATCCCCAAAGAACAAAAAGCATCCAAAGGGGTGATAATTGACAGTTGCCCTTTTCAAAAAGGAATGGGCCCAATTGACCGATATTCACTAGGGTGTCGAGACTGCAATTGACGCCAATGCCGGTTATGAAAGGAGAAAAATTTTTGGAAAAAGGAAAAGAAAATATAATAAACGACAAAAGCAAAATGCCCATATTGATCAAAAATCCGTAAGAGAATCTGTAGATAATGAAAAAGAAGATTGCCGATAAGAGAATATAAATCGGGCCGTCAAAAGCATTAGTCATATAATGGACGGCGATGAGAAAACCAAGAAAAACAGTAATTGGCAGTTGGTAATAGGTAATTAAGGACAAAACTTTTATTTTGAAATTTTGTTTTTTTCCCTTTGATCGCAATAGGGATGAAATTGAGTTTATCAAATTACTAAATTTTGGATTTTGAACTTTTACACCAAGGGAATTTTTTAGCAAGAATAAAAAAAGTACAGCCAGAGTAAGTAAAACAAACGGAATATCAAACACATGTCCATGAAGGTCGGCGACAACGTATGAATATATAGGAAATTCATGGATAGTAAAGGGGATGAAGCGAGTGGCATTAGGATACCAATATCCAGATGGATTATAGCCTGACAAGATTTTCCAGAAAGGAATCGGATTCTCATTGGGGTAACCCTTAGTAAAGAGATATATCGTATGCAAATTACCGCCTAAATTGACGATAAAAGTTCCCAGAACTCCGATCGTCATCACCTTAAGGAGTTGAAAATGATCAAGGATAAATTTTTTGACACCGGTTAAATAATTGTAAACTAAGTTGATAACAAGAGAAAAAACCTGTGTTACTCCCAAAGCAAAGATTGAGGCCAAGATTAGGTTGTAGCCGATTGACGGCTTGATGTTATGAAGTTTGATAAGAACCGCACCCGTCAGATGACCAAAATAATAGTAATTGATAGGATAGCCGGTTGGATGAGAGGGGTCAACGGCAAGCCACATATCAAGAGGGGGAAAGAATTTCGTCCGAATGATGGAATTAATAAAACCAAAATCCATAAACTTTTCCAAACCTCGAAGCGAAGGTTCTTGACCGCGGACAAAAGCCCAAAACAAAAAAGAAACAAAAAACAGCATTTCTTCAAAAATGACAACCGGAAACGCGATTTTTGGAGAAATTTTACCCTCAGGTGATTTTTTTCCATTTTTATTTTTTAGAACAAAAAAATTAAAAAAAGTAAAAAGCAGAACTAGAATAAAAAGATTGGCGTGGGTAAAAGGCAAAATTTTCAGTGTTGACAAGAGAAAAATAGAATAACTTAAAAAAAGAATGGCTAAGGTTTTGGCAAAAGGATAACCGAAATCAAGGAAAAATCGACCAAAGATTTTTTTGGTCAGGGGAGTAAAGATAATTCCCAAAAAGAAGAGCATCAAATACCAGCTACTTGAGATTTGGACCCATTCCATATTCATTTATTATATAATAGAGACGCAAATTGACATTTGTTATAAAATTTGATGTATATCAATGGAAAAGAATTACGTCCCCAAAGAAGTTGAAGAAAAAATATATCGTTTTTGGGAAAAAAAAGGTTTGTTTGAAGCAAAAGTTGACAGAAAAAAAACGCCTTTTTCCATCATTCTTCCTCCGCCCAATGCCAATGCTGATTTACATCTTGGGCACGCGATGTACACCTATGAGGATGTGATGATCCGTTATCATAAAATGATTGGTGAGGAGACCCTTTGGCTTCCCGGAGCAGATCACGCCGGATTTGAAACCCAATTTGTTTTTGAGCAGAAGTTGAAAAAAGAAGGCAAAAGCCGTTTTGATTACGACAGAGAAACGCTTTATAAAATGATTTGGGACTTTGTTATCAAAAATAAAAGCAACATGGAAACTCAGTTAAAACGTTTGGGTTTTGCTTTGGACTGGTCTAAAAATACATTTACTCTTGATCCTAAAATTGTCAGAATTGTTTACGAAACCTTCAAAAAGCTTGACGCGGCCGGATTGCTTTATCGAGCTAAGAGGTTGGTCAATTATTGTGTTGTTTGCGGTACTTCATTTTCAGATTTAGAAGTTTTATATGTTGAAAGAAAAAATAAACTTTGGTTTATTAAATATCCAATTAAAGACTCTTCCAATGATTATCTTACCGTTGCGACAACAAGGCCAGAAACCATGCTTGGCGATACGGCCGTTGCCGTCAATCCAAAAGACGAAAGATATAAACGATTGATAGGTAAAAAGGCAATTTTGCCGATTGTCGGACGCGAAATTCCCATCGTCGCCGATGAGGCGGTTGACCCCAAATTTGCTACCGGAGCAGTTAAGGTGACGCCAGCTCATGATGAAACTGATTGGCAGATTGCTCAAAGACATTCTCTACCTCTTATCCAAGTAATTGACTTTAACGGGAAGATGAGCAAAGAAGCAGGTGAGTTTGCCGGATTAACAATCTCGGAAGCGCGCCTGCAGATTCTGGAGCGGTTAAAGAAGTTAAGCTTGTTGGAAAAAGAAAAAGATTATCTGCATCGGGTAGGTCGCTGCTACAAATGCGGTCGTTTTATCGAGCCTTTACCAAAAGAGCAATGGTTTATTAAGGTTAGACCGTTGGCTGAGGAAGCAAAAAAATTGATCGAAAAAGGCGAAATTACAATTTATCCTCGTCGGTTTAAAAAAATTCTTTTGATGTGGTTGACTAATTTTCGTGACTGGAATGTTTCGCGACAAATTGTTTGGGGGATAAGAATTCCGGCTTATTATTGCAAATCAAACAAAAAATGGTTTATTTGTATTAACAAACCGGAAAGATGTCATATCTGCGGAGGAAAAGATTTTGTTCAGGATACCGATACATTTGATACCTGGTTTTCCTCATCTCAATGGCCATATGCCACTTTGTTAACACAAAGTGGAATTTCCAATATCCAATATCCAATATCCCAAAAAAAATCAGATAATTTTTTTGATTATTTTTACCCGACGTCTGTGATGGAAACAGGGTATGACATTCTGCCTTGGTGGGTGGCCAGGATGATAATGATTGGCTACTTTACTACCGGAAAAGTTCCTTTTAGAAACGTATTTCTTCATGGTATGGTTCGTGACCGTAAAGGCCAAAAAATGAGTAAAAGCAAAGGTAATATTATCAATCCGATTGACATGATTGATAAATATGGCGCTGATGCTTTAAGAGCAGCGCTTCTTTTTGAGGTGAAAGAAGGGAGCGATGTGGTTGTTTTCGAAGAAAAAATTAAGGGGATGAGAAATTTTGCCAATAAACTCTGGAATATGGGACGGTTCATTAACATGAACCAAAGTCAAAAGCCAAAAGATAAAAGTCAAAAATTAAAGCTCAGAGAATGTCTAGAGATGGAAAAGGAATTTAAATTAATGAAGGCTAACTACAAAAAATGCATGGATAGTTATCAGTTTTCGAAGGCGCTTGGATTGCTATATGAATTTATCTGGCACCGACTGGCCGATATTTATATTGAGAGGTTGAAAAATGAGCTCAAAAATGGTAATATATATGCTTTGGAAGCATTGCAAAAAGTATATTTAGAGAGCTTAAAACTTCTCCACCCTTTTATGCCGTTTGTGACCGAAGCGATTTGGCAAGTTTTTAAAGGAGAAGAGAGCAGTATTCTAAATTCGAACATCAAGATTCAAAGATAAAATACAAAAAGTTTGAAAATTTTTAACTTTGATGATGAATTTTAATATTTGATTTTTGCATTTTGATTTTATTATTATGTCCAAACGCACATACCAACCCAAAAAGGCAAAAAGGCAAAAAAAACACGGATTTTTGGTAAGAAAGAGGACAAAAAAAGGAAGAGAGGTACTAAAAAGAAGAAGAGTTAAGGGAAGAAAGAGATTGGCAATTTAATTTAGTTGTTGGCAATTGGATAATTAAGAATTAGAACTTAGGAATTTTGATTATGATAGGTCAGATTTTTAACACCGTTTTTATGACTCCGATTTTGAACTTGTTAGTGTTGCTTTATAAAGCGTTTCTTATATTGCATCTTCCTGGAGCTTTCGGTTTTGCCATCATCGGTTTAACGATATTGGTTCGTCTTATTCTTCATCCTTTTTTCAAACAGCAAATTGAAACAGCAAAAAAGATACAAGATCTTAAGCCTCATTTGGACAGATTAAATAAGAAACATAAAAAGAATCCGACTTTGCTTCAGCAGGAACAATTAAAACTTTACCAGCAGGCGGGGATCAATCCGGCCTCGGGTTGTCTTTTCATGATTATTCAACTGCCTATTTTTCTTGCCCTTTATCAGACCTTGTCCAAGTTTCTTCTCAACGGTCATGGAGCTAAAATTATAAGCGAAATTAATAAAGTAGTTTTTTTTCCTTTCTTGAAAATCGAAGCAATCAATCCTTGGTTCTTTGGATTTAATCTGGCTTTGTCGCCGGCAGCAGCCGGTCATTGGTTCTATTACCTTATTCCGGTTATCACAGCCATTTTGCAATATTTGCAAGCTAAGGTGTCAATGCCGGCGCAAGAAGAAAAAACCGTTAACACCAAAGATCAAGAAGCCAAAAAAGAAGACAACAGCGAAGATTTTCAGAAGGCAATGAATACGCAGATGAAATTCTTTCTTCCTTTGATGTTCGGTTGGTTTTCTTACAGTTTGCCTGTTGGATTGTCTTTATATTGGAATATATTCTCTGTTTTTAGTATAATTCAATATATAAAAACAAATCCCAAATCCAAGGCTTTAGGCTCCAAATAAGCTGAAAAATTAGAATTTTAAAACAGATAATCTTATGGACAAAACGGAGACAATTAGGCAAGAAGCAGAAGAATTAGTTAAAAAAATGATTGATAAATACGAAATTGATATTGAGGAAGAAGACGGTATTCATCATGTGATTATACGTACCGAAGAAGAGGCACCGACCATTATCGGCCGCCATGGTGAGACGATCAGGTCGATTCAGAAAATTTTAGAAGTCATTCTCTATAAAAAATTGGGCGAGCCGGTCAATATCTTAGTCAATGTCAATGATTACCGTGAGAAACAAAGAGAACGGTTGGAGACTTTAGCTAAGCAATCGATTGACAGGGTAAAACAGGAGCAGAAACCGGTTTATTTGAGGGGATTTAGTTCTTACGAACGAAAAATAATCCACGAATATATTACCCAAAATTTTCCCGAATTCACCACATATTCTATTGGAGAGGGCAAAGATAGGCGGCTTGTGGTAAACTTAAAGAGTGGTGAAGAAAAACAGCCGGAAAGCTAATCTCAATTATATTCTTCTTTTTTTTCTGCCGATATTGGTGGTTTTTGACCTCGTTTATTATTTGGCTACCCGTACCACTTGTCTCAACTGCACCAATCTGATCGATTTTTTCAAAAACACTTCCTTATCAGTTTTTCTTCTTTCGGAAATTTATAGAAATTTACGTTGATAAGCTTGCTATTGTAAATGAAGAAATGATAAAATTTAATCTATGACAGAAACAGAAAGACCAGAGACAGCTGGAGCTCAGCCGACTGGGGGTCAAAACGAAGAACAGGAAACACGTGATTTTATCAATCAAAGGAGAACAGAATTAAGGATTTTGGCTGAAAATGCAGCCAGAAGTGTTGAGGAAAGAAGAAACGATCTTAAAAGGCGCTTTAATGAAGTCGAAGGAAAGGCTAATTCGGTTAAAAAAGATATTGATGCAAAGACAGCTGTTGGCGGAGAAGTACGTGACCTGCCCGGTTCGATTAGGGACGGAAGAAGTCAGAAAAATGAAGCAGTTTCTACTGAAGCGGTAGTTAAGGAAATACTTCAGATATTTAAAAGACAACCGGATCTAATTCCGGTGCCGGCGGACTCTCCGAGCGGTATGTTGATCAGGCGTTTGACCGAGACAATTCAGGATCCTGATGTGGAAATAGAACGGGCTGCTTCTCCTTATATTTACAACATTCTCCATCTGGCGATCAACGGGCAAATAGATCAGCTTCATGATCTTGAGGCCGAGTTTGAAAAATTGCAGAATCTTTGTCGTGTCCAAAGCGACTTATACGATAAGATTCATAGAGTATTTATTGATCTGGTGGCCAAAGACTTAAAATGGATGACGGAAGAAAGAGCGAGACAAACATTTAAGACATCAGCGCAGATGCTGGAAAGATTGAGGGAAATAGAGGATTTTCGGAGTTTTCGAGAGAGCGATGATTATAAACGGTTGGTAGGTAGGTATACAAAGAGAGAGGATATAAATCTACTTGAGGCGATATTTTCGGTAGCAAAGTTTGAAGATTATATTACCCAAATGGCTACAAAAGAGTTTGGAATAGATTTAAACAATCCCGATCCGGAAAAATGCATTAAATTTTCCAAGGCTTTTCGCGAAAGAGTAGTGATGTTGGTTGGACGCCTTTATCAGCAAGTGGATGAAACTAGTCCTGGCAAAACTTGGGAAGATGGAATTAGGGAAGGAGGAATTTGGAATAGCATTGAAACGCTCAGTTCCACCTTAAGAACGCGGATTCAATATTTGCGGAACCGCGATTATGCTGCTGAATCTCCCTTGAGAAAACTTTTTTTATATAACGAACAGGCACAAACGGAAGACTGGCGCACCCCTGTCCAAAGCCTTTACGAAATTCATCCCGGCGGCACCAAAGAGACAGGGTGGCAGAAGAGACGGATTGCCTTGCCTTTTTACCGACCTCAAAAAGTGGATGTTGGCGAATACATGCAATCGATTCGCGAACAGGTGGAAGACGAAATTAACTTAAGAAGGTTTCTCCACAATGCTCGGGCTCTTTTTCATAACCCACCTCCTGAAGGCGGTTATTATAAAGCTTTGGCTGGTTATGCTGGTACGTATCTATCATCACAAGAAATTGATATTCTTTGGACTTTGCCCGATGCTCAGGATATTTTGTGCGCTTCCCAACTGCTTGATAAATTAAACGAACTTGACTATGCCCAATATGATTGGATTCATCAACCTACTACAACAGAAGACAAAAGTACTCGTTTAACCCGGTATGAAAGGGAGGCGCTCGATTATCTTCAAGGGATTAATCCTGAACTTTTGACCGATGTTTGGAAGGCGCAACGGGCTGTAATCATGGGTATCGGTGACAACTTCAGCCTTTCTTTAAGGTTTTTGGAAAACGGCGCTTGGGCTGATCCGCCCAATACTGCCGGTAGGGCATCTTATGCTTCCTATGATAGACACTCAGCTTCTCCTTATTTGGCTTTTAATTTCATGGTTCATACGGGTTTGCGTTTTGACAGCGAAATGTTGCGGATGGGCAACCTGCTTTTTTTGCCGGTTGTCGGCAAAAATTTAAGACAAGTCGGCGCTTGGGATCATCGTGAACTAATGAGAGACATGCAAAAAGCTCTTAACGAATTTGTCCACGGCCGTTATAAAAGTGATGCAAAAAATGGAACTATTCGTTTCGTTGACTTAATTAACATCGGCAAAGTAGGTAGTATTTATACCCGCGCAGGCTGGCGAGAGGAACCGATGTATGAAGGATTACTTGACCGAAGGGAAAGTTTACCGGAAAGAGCCAACATTCTTAATTCTTGGAAAGCTTTGGAAAATGTTGGCATAGAAGTTCTTAAAGATTTTTCTGGAAAGATTTCCTCTTACGACTCTGCTTTTTATCAGGAAGCGGGAACCGAAAGAAGACGTCAGTTGGCTACCCACATTTACAAGAAATTTTTCAAAATTGACATGACTGAAGCTCAATTTAGGGAGCTGGAAAGCGGAGACAAGGAAGAGAATTATAAAAAGTTTTATTATGCTGCTTTTTCAAGAGCTATTCTTCAACGTATTCCGACAAAATTCCTCCGCATTGGCACGGAAAGAAGACGGTTTGTGACTGAGGGCAGAAGACGAGCTTGGGATGAGGTTAGAGAAAGGAGCGGATTAAGCGAGGCAGATTATGTTTTGGCCGTCAAAGATATCTGTGTAGCCGAGGCAAAACTAAGGCGTGATGTCAGCGGTAAACTGAGAGAGGAGACAGAAAAGAAAAACGAAAGAGGGGAGTACAAAAAGCTTTTTGAGGTAACGATTGATAACTATGAATTGACCGAGGAAAGCTTAAGGAAGCACTTGGAGACGATTCTTGATCGTTACGGCAAAGAAGAAAAAGATTTACGGATCGAAAGAGCGGTTAAAGTTTTGCGAGCAATTCATGTTTTTGCCAATGATAACAACGGCGCTTTTCTTAAGGATTTTGCCAAAAAATATCAGGAGGGCAATCCGACTATTCCTTTTGCCGTAGCAGTTGAAGAACTTGATCGAAGCCTTTTGGCCCACAAAGGTTCGGGTGCTGATACGGAGAAAAGAGCAATCAATGATATTGCCGGAAGTGAAGAAAAGGTGAGCGGGGTCATTGCCGGCTATTTTTCCAAATTAAGAGAAGTTTCCATTTCCGGGAAAAAAGATTTTAGTCCTCTTATAGCTGATATAAAAAAAGTCAAAGGGCAGCTTGAAGCATCAATTGGTTATGCAGCAGCAACAGAAGTAGTCCACCATATGGCTGCATTGACAATTAACTTTTTTAAAAAGGATACAGTAGCCAAAGTAGCTTTAGGCGTTTTTGGCGCAGGAAGGATCAATTCTTTGGCTGGTGAGTTTGCCGGCCGCTCAACGGCCGTTTGGGAATGGGACAGCCGAGATATTGATCGTTTTTGCACTGCCCTTGAGACGGAGAGACTAATGCCAAAATACCCGTATGAGATGCAAAAAGCGCCAACATATAAGCCGGTAGAAGTAAATTTACCCTTTTTTGGCAAGGTTACTTTGCCAGAAAAAATTAAGCTTTTTGGTAGAAATGTTCGTCTTTTTGGAGAAAGAAAACCTGACTATAAATATTTTTCCAAAACCCTTCGAGAACAATTAGGCGGCGACTGGCGAAGCATCACTTTTGACATGCTTAACAAGTATATTCCGATTGCACTGGCGGTAATCCTTTGGTATTTCATTTCCAAATCATTTGAGGAATGGTTTGGTGGCAAGAAAAAATAGTTTTTGCTATTATAAAATCAAATGATGAAACGCTTCTTTATTATTTCAACTTTTATTTTTGTTATTTTAATGATTGGCCAAGGCGTATTTTCGGTTTATGCCCAGGAAAATTGCGGCGATCCTTACGCTTCTGATAAGGAGTCCCAAAGATGTTGTTCTATTGATCTTGATAGGGTGGATTTCAGCGGAGTTCAGATTACCACTTCACAAGATGTAGGCGGTTCGCAAAAATGGGGGTGCATCCGTGTTCCTCTTCTTTTTGAGGCTTGTATTTCCGACCTTCTTAATACCGCTTCTAGAAACGTTAAAACCATAATTACAAGAGACAATGCCCTTGATGAATTGGCCAAATTGGGAGCTTGTAAAAATGGAAAACCTTCAAAACTAAATCTCTCTGATCCGGAATGTTACTGCGTTTTAGAAGATCAACCTGGTGGACTAAAAGCGCAGCTTTGCAATACTTATATTTTAGGCAATAAAGGTTCAGCCAGTGTCCAGGAGCTTCTGAAGTCAAAAGAATACTTGAATTGTGTTGATTGTTTTGCCCAAACTGGTTTTTGGACTGCTTTGGGATGTTTTTATCTGGCCGATTTCAAGGTTTTTATTGAAAAAAATGTTTTGGGTTTAGGCGTTGGTTTGGCTGGGACAATTGCTTTTCTTTGCATCATTTACGCGGCCTTTTCCTATCAAACCTCACGAGGCAATCCGGAGCAAATAAAAAAAGCCCAGCAACTTCTGGTTTCCTGCATTACCGGTTTATTACTGATAATTTTTTCCGTTTTTATTTTACGATTAATAGGAGTCAATATTTTGCAGATTCCGGGATTTCAATAAATAATTCATCCTTGAGCTTTTGCACCTCCGTCAATGGAAGCGCTAGTTTCTTCAGAAGTTGCTTTCCCAGGACCTCCTAATAAGCGAGCCAGCCCTGTTCGTTGTTCAGGTTTGACTCCGATTCCAAGCGCTTGCAAGCCTAAACTGATTGAGCTAAATCGTCCCAAAAGCCCGAGTGCACCGCCACCGGTCGCCTGTGCACCGGCGAAGAATGCGCCGAAATTAAGACTGACCGGCAAAGGCTTGATTCCGACTAGTTCCTTAAACGACTTAACCAGATCAGGAATCATGTATAAGATCGCTCCGGCAATCAGGATTCTGAAGGCTTCCGGGTTGATACTAAAAAGATAAGGCGGCCGCCATAAAACCTTATCTTCAATCGGCGTATTGATAATTACTTTGACCACTAAAGTCAAAAGGACAAGAAGAGGAAAAGTAAAAAGATTGATGATTAAGTTTTTAATCCAAGAAGAAAAACTCGATTTGCCCGGAAAAGCTTCAAGGGCAAGAATAAGAGGGGAGAACAAGATAAGAAGGAGGACATTAAGATAAGCATAAAGAAGCATGAAAAAAATACGAAAGTAAATAAAAACCAATGACAGAGCTAAAATTAAAGCAAGAAGAGCAACGGTAAACAAGCGGGCAAGAGCGTCACCGACAACAACTTCAATCACTACCAAAATCAAGGCGGCAACCAAACTGGCAACTACGGTTCCTGAAGCTTTCAGATGTTCGGCAATAGTTCTGGTGATATCGACGAATTTTATAGCCGGTATCAATCTACCTAATACCGCTACGGCTAATTTGCCAAATAAGACAGTTGAGATAGTGTTTAAGATTACTTGAAGCACAACCGGCAACAAATTATATATAGCAGAGGCAATTGGTAGTAAACTGCTTGGCCCTACTGGAGTCAGAGAATGCCAAAGAACAGAGCCGGTACTAAAATAATATTGGTCGAAAAGCTGGTTTTGATCCAAGCCTAAATTCGGATTGGTGCCAAATAGGACAACTACAAAGCCGATAACTACATACATAAGGTCAATTAGAAATCCGGCAATGGCATAAGAGAAAGTAATCAGGATTAGGGCAATGACAATTTTTGGCAAAGCATTTTCCACTGATATAATCGTTTGGGGGTTGATTTTAGCCCGAAACATAATCATAAAACCGATAGCGATTATGATCAGGACAAAAAGAAGGAAAACGAAATTACGGAAAAGAAGCCAAATTTCCTGAAAAGGAGCAAGAGCGGCAAAGCCAATGCCGGCAGCATAGGTTTTGGGAACAAAGCCGGCGTTTTGCAATCCGGAATAGGCCCAAAAAACTCCGGATGATGGTGGATTGCCGTAGGGCAAGACAATCAATTTGGTTAAGTAACCAAAAAGGCTGTGATGAAAATTTTTGTTGCCGTCTTTAGGGTTGTCGGTACAGGCTTCGCCGACCATTCCGCACATGATGGCGCGGTAAAGCTCGACATTCATCTTCCCTTCTTTAGTGGAATTTAATTTAGGATCATTAATGGTTTGGTAGATTTTTTTCCGGCTTTGCTCAAGCGGGTCAACGGTAGTATTTTTTTGACCCTTATTGAGAAAATAGAAAAAAAGATTAATGACGACAATATAAACAGCGATGACAATAAAGGCTTTTTTGAGAAAATTGGAAGCCCTTTTCAAAAAAAAACCGCTTGCTTTAAGAAATGAAAGCATAAGTTCATTGTAAATGAAGGAGAGAAAGAAAGTCAATGATAAAAGTCCTGCTGTCTACCTTCTATTTTAAAATAAATCTATTTAAGGAAACTAAAGGATAATTGTTTTTAAGCCAGTTGACAAAAGCAAATTTATTTTTATCTTTTGGTTCGGTCAAAATGACGATAAATTTGTCATTGGCCGGATCGAATTCAACTGAAAATTCTGCTTCTTTGAAAGGTGTTTTTTTCCGCAGATTTCTTTCCTGGGCAACAGCGTTGACAACTTCGGAAGGAAGAGCTTCGATAATAGCGCCGGTTTTTTTGATTTCAATTGTTGGAGCGGCTGCAGTTGGATAGGAAGTAATCTTTATATGGGAGGGTTCTATTTTTTGAATGGTTGATTTGCGAGACGAGATAAGAGTGAATAAAAAAATCAGTCCTAATAAAATAATGATGAGAATAGCATAAATTAAAGTGTTGGGTTTGGGCATAATTTTATTTTACTCCAAATGCCAAGATGTATTTTGGATAAGGATAATAACTGTTTTCGTTAAAGGGAATCTTAAAACGGCCATAATAAGAATCAAAAGCCCAAATGTTATTATTTTGGTCAATATCTATAATCCAAAAATAATGGCCAATTTCCTCGCCTGAGCGCGTCCGAAAAACTCCTAAGGTGAATAGCGTCCATCCGTTATTAAGATATAATTTCATGTCGTCTATTACTTCCGAAGCAAGCATCGGTGTATTGGTCGCAAAAATAAGATTGGTGATTTTTACTCCCAATTGGGAAAGAATTTCGCGAGCGCTCAAATAACCAGATCCAGGACAGCCAAGTCTAAAACCTTTACTTTCATAAAGGTCAACCACTTTTGGCGGAATGTAGCTGCGATCAATTTTTGAAGAAAGGATCATGGCTACTGTTGTTGGTCCACACCCTGATTCGCACAAGCTACAACCGCCCGGTAAGCGGTAACTGCCATATTCACCGCATTGAGGGTAATAAATAAGGCCATTGACGACCGTTGGCGGATTGACCGAAGTTAAAGCGACTGTTGGTTGAATCGAAGAAATGATAGCTGGCGTGGTTGAAGCTTCTTCAGGAGTGCCCAAACCGCCACCAAAATCAAATAAAATTTTCATCACTTCAACAATTGTCTCTAGTTTGTTTTCTTCTTGTTGAGTGTCAGAATAATTTTCGATCGGCTTATCAGTCATGACAAATAAATTCTGGTTAATCATTTCCTCGAAACTATTTGTTTTTATCCACCGATTGAATTCTTCTTCTGCTTTTGGGCTTTTCTTGCTGACAACAAATTTGCCTGAAGGATTATGATAGTTGATTTCAAAATCTTTGCTTGTAATCGGCAGACTACTTTTGAGCGCCTGGATGCGACTGATATTATCCGGTGAAAGATCGCCGTATTTATTCCTTTGGCTATTAAAAGGAGTAGGAGTTATTTTCTGTTCGTTTAAAACCGACGGCTTTTTCAAAAAATTTCCAAGAAAATAAACGATTAGTGAAAGGATAACAAGAATAAAAACTAAAGCGATAAAAATAGCTTTTCTCATTTACTTTTAAAGTTGACAATAAAGCGGAATTTCTCCATAATGATTCTATGGCCGGTTTCTTTGATTTTATAAAAAGTTCGGGGACAAATGCAATACTGTCTCAACCAAATTTAAACCAGACAGAGCCATCTCAATCGGCGGCATCTCCTCGTCCGGCAAGTTTTCCTTCTTCGCCAACTTCTGCTCCAGCAATTCCAAATTGGGGAGTTCGGCTTTCGCCAATAAACATCTCTCCAAATCCTTTTCCTTCCCATCCTCAATCTCCAGCCGCCAATACCAACACAATTCCATCATCAGGGCTAAGTAGACAGCAAAAGAAGAGGGAAGAAATGGATTTGATGACCCATTTGACACAAAGATCTAATAGAGTTTTCTTAACAGCTCAAACCAAAGCCAAAGAGCTAGGAAGCCAGTTTGTTGATAGTGAGCATCTTCTTCACGGTCTTCTTACCGACAGCGGAATTTATAATCTTTTTACCGAGCTTAAAATCCAGCCTCAAATGATTGAAGAGGAATTGGCCAAAATTTACAAAAAGGAAAACAATCAAAGTCTGCCCCAGCTGTCACCACGGGTGAAAAGGATTCTTGTCAACTCTTTGACGATCGCACGCAAAATGGGTTTTGAATTTATCGCTCCCGAACATATCCTTATTTCTCTTTACGAAGAAGGTGAAGGAGCGGGAGCAAGAGTTTTAGCTAAACTTGGTTTGAACAAAGAGGATTTGAATAAAAAGGTTACCGGTAAAAAAGAGTTAAGCGAAGAAAAAGAGGCGGAAAAAAAGAAAAAAGCTTTGGAACAATATACAATTGATCTCACTGCCAAAGCTTCTCAAGGAATGCTTGATCCGGTGGTTGAACGCTCGGACATCATCGAGCGAGTAATCCACATCTTATCGCGACGAACGAAAAACAACCCTGCGCTTGTTGGCGAAGCCGGTGTTGGTAAAACTGCTATTGTTGAGGGTTTGGCTCAAAAAATTATAGCCAAGGAAGTGCCCGAACCACTACTTGGAAAAAAAATTCTTCAGCTTGATTTGATGAGTATTTTGGCCGGCGCTGCGCACAGAGGTGATTTTGAGGAAAGAATGAAAAACTTAATTGAAGAAGTAAAAGCAAGCCAGGGTGAAATCATTCTTTTCATTGACGAGATTCATAACATTGTTGGAGCCGGCGCAACGGGCGAAGGAACACTAGACGCTTCCAATTTTTTGAAACCGGCTTTGGCCCGTGGTGAAATCCAGATGATTGGAGCGACCACTTTAACTGAATACCGTAAATATATTGAGAAAGATCCGGCGCTGGAGCGGCGTTTTCAGCTGTTGATTGTTCCCGAACCAACCGATGAACAAGCGATCAAAATGCTTAAAGCGATTAAAGATAAATATGAGGCTTTTCACCGGGTAAAAATCCCCGATGAGGCAATTGCAGCAGCGGTCAAACTTTCTAAAAGATATATAGGCGACCGCTTTTTGCCAGACAAGGCTGTTGATCTTATTGACGAAGCTGCTTCAGCTGTTAGGCTGCCTTTGATTTCACTCCCTGAAGAAATCAGGTCGCTCGAGACAAGGGTGGCCGAACTCAAACAAGAGCTTCAAGAAGCGCAAAAGACAGCCGATAAGGTTAGAGCGCGGATCTTGCGTTCAAAAATAGATGAAATCACTGTTTCCTTAAACGAAAAAAAAGAAGAATATAACCTTAAAAAAGGGCAGACAACAACGGCGATTGATGAAGAGGTTATCAAAGACATTGTTTCCCGCTGGACCGGTATTCCGGTGGCAAAAATTAGCGAGTCAGAAACGGAAAAACTGGCAAATTTGGAAAAAATCATGCACCAAAGGCTTATTGATCAAGAAGAGGCTGTTGCCGCCGTTGCTCAAGCCGTTCGCCGGGGAAGAGCCGGATTAAAATCTACCCAAAGGCCGATCGGAAGTTTTATTTTTTTGGGGCCGACCGGAGTTGGAAAAACAGAATTGGCCAAAACCTTGGCCGATGTTCTTTTTGGGCAAGAGGAAGCGATGATTCGTTTTGACATGACCGAATACATGGAAAAACATGAAGTGGCTAAACTCATCGGTGCTCCGCCCGGATATGTCGGCTATGAAGAAGGAGGAAAATTAACCGAGGCTGTTCGAAGACGGCCTTATTCGGTTATTCTTTTTGATGAAGTAGAAAAAGCTCATCTTGATATTTTTAATATTCTTCTTCAGATATTAGACGACGGTCGTTTGACTGACAACAAAGGTCACTTAATCTCTTTTAAAAACACGGTTGTCATTTGTACTTCCAATATCGGGACAAAAACGATTCAAGATGAATTTATGGTCAAGAGCGGTAAAAATGTTAAAGGAAAAATTTTTGAGCAGGAAAAATACGAAGAGGTGAAAAAGAAAGTATTGCAGGAGCTGCAAAAAGTTTTGCGACCAGAGCTTATTAATCGTTTTGACGAAGTAATAATTTTTGAGCCCTTAAAGCCAGAACATATGAGAGATATCGTCAAACTTCAGCTTAAAGGAGTGGCTAAACTTTTGGAAGATCAGGGAATTGGTTTAAATTACAAAGATAAAGCTGTAGAAACGATCGTTGAGACAGGTTTTGATCCTCTTTATGGAGCCAGACCCTTAAGGCGGGCAATCCAAAAATTGATAGAAAATCCGTTATCTTCGATGATTATCGAAAAGAAAGTGAAGCCGGGTGATTTGATCACTATAGATTGCGACGGAGAAAATCTTGTTTTCAATATTGAAAAAACAGAGCTAATCAATCAATCAGGAGATGAAGATATAAAAAACTTTACTTGTGATGCTTGCGGCGCCAGTTTTCAATCGGAAACTGTTAAAAATTCCACCCAAATTTGCCAAAAATGTGCTTCAATAAAAGTAAGAGAGATAAAAACAAACAATGAGTCAGCTGATAAAAAAGGGGAAAGAAAGCTTGATGGTGAAAAAAGAGTTGCATCATACAATTTGGCTGTTTCCAGTTTTTAATAATAAAAATGGAGCAAAATTATACATCTATTGATGTTGAAAAGTTTAGAAAGGGTAATGGAGATAGATTAAATACTTTTTTGTTGCTAATCGCTACTTTGACCGCTTTAGTCCTTGCAATTTTACTTTTTTTTCTTATCCAAAAGAAATTAAATTCGACTCAAGGAGCGATGCCACAGGAAAATTTACCGCTTCCCACACCAACAATCAAGTTGTTACCGACTCCCCGCGGTGCTTCACCTTCGCCTAAGCTTGACGAAGCCAAATCGTCAACCGTGGAAGGACAACCGGATCAAAAAACAGCCACGATTTCACCAACAATAAAAACCGATCAGTTGACTCCAACCGTTATTATTACACCATGACAAGCGCTCTCTCTCAAATGTTTTTTTTCGTTTTACTATTGTTGGGCATCTATTTTTTTTCCCGACAAACAATTAACGAACTTTTTTATTTTCTCCAAATTTTCTTTAGAAAAAATGAGCTAGTTTTCAGTTTAATTTCTTTAATTTTTCTTCCTGGGACGATTATTCATGAGCTAGCTCACTTTTTGGCGGCGATGATTTTGATGCTTAAAGTGAGCGAGGTGCGCATTTTGCCTGAAATTGACAAGGATAATATTCGATTGGGAAGCGTCGTTTATGAAAAAAAAGATATTATCAGAAGTATTTTGGTTGGTTTAGCACCAATTTTTCTGGCTCTTTCTATTTTCTGGATTTTAGCTAACTTTCATGTTTTTCCCGGGCCCAATATTTATTTCAATGCCTTAATGGTTTACGTCCTTTTTACAATTTCCTCAACCATGTTTTCTTCAAAAAAGGATTTGCAGGATTTGATTTTTGTTTTTCCTTTGATTGTAATTATTTCGGCAATCGTGTATATTTTTGATATCAGGGTAGATATGGTTTTTCGCAATAAAATCCTGATGGAGAATATAGCCAATATCATCAAACAGGTCAATTATTATTTAGTGGTTTCTTTGCTGATTAATATCGTTTTAATTGTTTTTTTTAAGAGTTTGCGATTTGTTCTAAAAAAATGACTCGTGATTTGGCTCAAAAGCTTAATATTGCCGGTGAGGAAATAACCGGTCCTATTCAGGGGATAAATAATTTGGCCGACCTTATTAACGTTCTTATTAAATTTATCGTTCCCCTGGCGGCAGTTATCCTGCTTTTGGTTTTAATATCGGGAGGTTATGACTACCTTTTGTCACGGGGAGATGAAGCTAAACTGAAGTCAGCCAACGCCAAACTGACGGCTGGCATTATTGGTTTTGCTTTACTTGTCTTTTCCTATATTATTGTCCGCCTGATTGCGGTCATTTTCGGCTTGCCTACAGGTATTATTTAAATCTTCTAAAGTTGATTTTTCCTCCAATTTACAGTATTCTTCTGCTATGTTGTTAAGACAAGTTAACCTCAAAAATTTTCGCAACTTCAAAGAAGCTGTCTTTGACTTCAATCCGTTCCTAACGATAATAGTTGGCGAAAATGCCCGCGGAAAAACCAACCTTCTTGAAGCAATATATTTCCTTATCAATGGCACTGGTTTTAGGGAAGAAAAGGAAGAAGAGCTTTTAAGTTTTGACAAAGTTACGAGCAGTGTTGAGGGGAAGTTCGGCGAAAAAGATCATCTTTTCAATTTCAAAATTATCCTGAAAAAAAAAGATGAAGCAGTAGAAAAAAATTTTTTTGTCGACAAAGTCAAAAAAAAGTACCAGCAATATGTTACATCCCTTTCCAAAGCGGTTCTTTTTTCTCCCGAGCAAATAGAAATTATTACCAGTTCGCCCAACAAGCGGCGCGATTATTTCAATACGCTGATTTCTTTTTACGACTTTGAATACAAAAAAAAGCTTTCTAATTATGACAATGCTTTAAGACGCAGAAATAGGATTCTGGAAACGGTGTACGACGAGGAAAAACTGCAGGAAGAGCTTTTGTTTTGGAACGAATACCTTGAAGAGCAGGCAGTTTACCTTGTTGTCAAAAGACAGGCTTATGTTGATTTTCTTAACAGTCATCCAAGGATAGATAATCAGGATTTTGCCGTCGAATACCTGAAAAACGAATTGACAAGGGATAAATTAAAAGAAATATACCACGAAGAAAGAAAATATTGCCGAACTTTGATCGGGCCGCAAAAGGACGACTTCGTTTTTTACAAAATGGGCGAGGTGAAGAAAAACCTTCATCATTACGGATCAAGAGGAGAACAACGGATGGCAATTATTTGGTTGAAGTTGAATGAGATCAAGTATTATGAGGATAAATTTGGCAAAAAGCCAATTCTTCTTCTAGATGATGTTTTTTCCGAGTTTGATATGAATAACAAAAAACTTATTTTTAATCTTGTTAAAAATTACCAAAGTATAGTGACGACAACCGAGATCGAACTTTTTGATTTAGCGGATATGCCAAAAACGATCATATATTTGTAGAAACCACTACCAAGCAGTTATCTGACAGTAGTTTTTGCCGCCACATAAGGAAGATTTCTATATTCTGCATCTTCTCCTTCTTCTCTATTCATCCCGTAACCATATACCCAACGGTCTTTGATATCAAAACCAACAAAATTAACACCTACCTCTACTTGTCTTTTATGTGCAGGTTTCCTAAGAAGGACAGCTTTGTTTATTGAAGCAGGATTTTTTTTGGCAAAATGTCTTTCTAAAAACGCCAAAGTTCCGCCTTCATCAAAAACGTCGTCAACCAAAAGTACGTGCCGCCCCTCCACTTTTTTATCTGAAATATCTAAATCAATAACAGGCGTTTCCAGCGGTTCATTGTTTTCTCCGTATCTTCGGGTTTTTACAAAATTCATGTTTACAGGATGGTTTAGTTTTCCCAGCTCTCTGGCCAGATCGGCCATAAAAATGGTGGCGCCGTTAAGCACTCCCACCATAAGAATACGCGTTTGTCCGTATGCTTGATCGATTTCTTGCGCCATTTCTACTACCCGCTTTTTAATTTCTTCTTCAGAGATGAGAACTTCGTCTTGAGCAAGAATTTCTTTGGAAGTTTGTTCGTATTTGTTCACCGGCATGCATATATGCTACCAGATAAAAAGCAAAAATCAATCAGAAACGAATAGCTAATTCTTTGGGTTATAATCAGGCTTAAATTTGGTAGAATTAGAAGATGTTGGAGGCATGCCGGAGTGGACGATCGGGCTAGTCTCGAAAACTAGTATGGCCGCAAGGTCATCAGAGGTTCGAATCCTCTTGCCTCCGCAAAAAAAGAGAAACGTCCACAAAACGGTGAAAGCTTATTAAAAGTAGCTTAATATATCAACCTCGTGCTTTTGAGTCATCAAACCCTGATTTGCCTTTCATAAAGTAGAATTTACCCGACAATCATTAAATTTTTTTACATCTTCTTTTAAGAACACATCTATTAAATTAGAGACAAGCGTATTCTACAGCTTACGATTATTCGAATAATCGCAAAAAATAGTCTTAATTGTTTGCTTTTGATTGAAATCAATTTTTCCATTATCAATAATATTTAGTTAATTATTTTGATATAGAGGTAGAAAAGGGTAATTTTGTCGATTATATGCAATTGACTTAAATTTGATTATTCGAATAATTAGAGTATGGTGCAAATTTCAAAAAGGAAACTATCTGATAAGACTCTTTCAAAACTATTTTTATTATTATTTCATACTGTTGGGAAAAAGAATAAACAAGAGCAATTTGAAAAAATTATCAACGATTTATTTTCTGACACAGAAAGAATAATGATAATTAAAAGAGTAGCAATAATTTATCTACTTTTGAAAGAAATTGATCAAAAAACGATAACCGATGTTTTAAAAGTTTCATCGTCTACTGTTTCTAAATATTCAATTACAGCAAAAAGAGGTGAGGGGATAGTGTCTTTCTTCAAAAGACTTCTACAAAAGGAGAAGTTTGTCGAATTTTTTGACGATGTGTTTTATGAATTGTTTGCCCGACCGGGAATTTATGGAATAAACTGGGAAAGAGCTTGGCAGTCGAAAGCTAAAAGAGAAAGACTAGAACAACAAGGAATATAATCAATAGCGATTATTCGAATAATCGCTATGAAGGAGGACAAGTGATTATTGGAAGTCTCAATTTTTTAAGTTTTCTTTCTTTGGTTTGTTTTTTGTCAAAAAGCATCATGCCAAAGTCGATTTTTTTCTCCTCAAATAGAGGGTAGATTTTGGTGATTTTTTCTTCCCGTCCTTGATTATTGAAAAGCCCAAGCTGGCGGGTGGTTTTTTCCTCAAAATCGTAAATGGTGCAACCGGTTGTCCGGTAGAGAGCTCTCCTCCTATAAATTTTTTTGAAATGATCTTTGATTTCTTTGCGGATCAGATAGGGAAAAGCGGTTTTTTCAGCAAGTTTGATTTCCGTGGTGTGGTAGCAGAACTCCTGGGTTTTCAAAAAAATGATCAGTTTACCGACCAGGTAGTTTAATTTCCTTGCTTTTTCAAAAGCTTCCTCAATATGGCCGTTTAATCTTGACCAAAGAAGAGAGGGGTTGTTTGTGGGTGGGAAAAAGGTACGGCTTCTTGTTATTGACTTAAAAGTTGATTTTCCATAAGGGTTGATTTCATATACTTTTTCTCCCCGAAGCTCCCTCCAAATCTCATGGAAGGGTTTAGTTAATCTGTTTTTAATAAAATGCTCCGGTTTCATGGCAAACTCAAGACCAGTTTTAATTCCCAGTTTCTCAAGATAAGAAGCAGTATTGGTTCCGATTCCCCAGACATTAATAAGAGGAGTTCTGGCAAGAAGGTTTTCAATATTTCTTCCGCTGACGATGGTGAATCCCGAGGGTTTTTTAAAAGAAGAAGCAAGTTTAGCCAATGATTTAGTCAGCGAAATGCCGATTGAAACCGTGATCCCCAAAGACGACTCGATTTTATCTTTGATATTGCGGCCGATTTCTTCATAGCTCATCTTCAAAGGCTGCCTTAATCCCTTAAGATCGGCAAACGCCTCATCAATCGAATATTCTTCAACATAAGGAGTATAATTTCTGATAATATCAAACATCCTTTGAGAAAAAAGAGAATATACTTCGTAGTCGGACTCGACAAAAAGGCAAGAGGGACAAATTTTTTTAATCTCAAAACCTCTCATTCCTCGCTTGACACCGAATTTTTTTGCTTCGTAGGAAACAGCTGTGGCTATCCCCCTTTCTTTGCCGACCGCCAAAGGCTTGCCTTTGAGGGATGGATTAACCGCTTGGATGACCGAAGCAAAAAAGGCGTCGGCGTCTAAGTGAAGGATAACATTGGGCCAAGAATGGACTTGCAACACAAATTCTAAATAAAAAATCCCAATTTCTAAGTAAATTAGTTTTTAATTTTTTTCAATTTAGAATTTTTGATTGAGGATTTTTAATTAATTTTCCTTATTACAGCCTTGACAACACCGAATATTTGCAATTCTTCTCGAGGAAAAAAAGGCGGATATTTTGAGTTGGCGGCTTTGAGATAAAAACGGCCATTGGCGCGTCTTAAGATTTTCAATGTCCACTCACGATCAATCTGGGCAAGGACGATTTCTCCCGGCAAGGCTTGTTTTTTTCTCTCAATAATGACAATATCACCATCAAATATTCCCATTTCAATCAATGAGTCGCCACTTACTCGAAACAAAAAAGAAGAGGCCGGGTTCTCGATTAAATATTCGTCCAAGGAAAGATAATTTTTATTTTCCTCGGCTAAAATCGGAAAACCAGCCTTAACTACTCCAAGAAAGGGAACGCTAAAGAACTTTTTTGTCGGCGAGAGACGATAATTTATTTTTTCCAAAAACCCTTCCTCGACCCATTTATTGACCATCTTATAAATAGAATTTTTGGACGAAAGACCAAAAAGCTCGAGCATTTCCGAATATGAAGGAAGACGGCGGAATTTTCTGTAAAAAGCTCTTATTTTATTAAGCCGATTTGTGTTCATGTTAATCATGATAGTGAACGATAGTTTACTTGTCAAGATATCAAAATATGCCTTATTAAATCAACTTTTGATCTTTTGGGAAAACAGGACAATTAGTGGAAAAAGAGGGTGTTAAAATGCTATAATTAAAGAATGAGGTCTTTAGCCGACAATTTCTATATTAATCGAATATCTTTTTCTCTAATTGTTCTTGGAGTAACGCTTGTTTTTTCCCTTCTTTCAAAGCGATGCATTGATTTTATTTTTACCAATGTTGGTAGGCGAGTAGCTCAGAAAACTATTCTTGCCCGCACTAAAACGATCAGGACGCTTTTAAAAAGCATAATTGATGTTACTTTGTTTTCAATCGCCTTTCTCATCATCCTATCTCATTGGGGGATCAATATCGCTCCAATTCTCACTGGAGCAGGAATCGTGGGCTTGGTTGTTTCTTTGGGATCACAAAGTTTGGTCAAAGATATTGTGAGCGGTTTTTTTATTATTTCTGATAATGAATTTAATGTCGGTGATAGGGTAAAAATCGCCAATTATGAGGGAGAAGTAGACAAAATCACTTTAAGGACGACTATTCTGCGGGACGAAAAAGGCAATCTAATATATATTCCCAACTCTCAAATTACAACGATAGTTCGTTATACCGTTTAATCATACCATTCTTCCCTTAAATCGAAGAGACCATCTTCTATTATCAGATATTGTCCCAATCCGTGTTTGATCAAACCGCAGTTAAGAAAACGATTTTCTTCGTCAATTTCAGCCAAGTGGGTATGACCACAAACAAAATAATGATTTGGTTGCAATTCGCCAACCTTCTTTTTTACTATACCATTGATTTCCCGGCCAAAGAAATCAAATACTTTTTTATTAAAGTTTCTTACTAAAAAATTTTCTAAGTTTTCAAAAACATCAAAGAAAGTTTTTGACTTGACATTGATTTTTTCCCCCAATGTCGGAAAAAAGCGGTTACCATGCTCAAAGATAAAAACTGAGCCGTTTGATTTCAGCTCGTATCTTTTGATTTGAATATCGGAAAAAAGATAAGTTTTTGCATTCGTCAAGTTTTGGTTGTCGTGATTGCCAAAGATATAAACCGCTTTTTTTTTCTTGAGAAGAGGGAAAAGATGATGCCAAGGAGAATAAATAAAGTTTTGAAAGGAGATAACTTTACCTTCCCAAAAATCGCCATTGATGATGACGCGGTCTGCATGGGTAATGATTTTCGTCAAAAATTTGAATTTTCTTTCCTCAAAATTCTTACCCAAATGACTATCGGAAAAAACCAAAGTTTTCATAAATTTACTTCTTTTCCGTCATTGCTTTGATGATATTTTGAGGCACTTCTTCATAATGAGAAGGTTCCATATAAAAAAATCCTCTTCCTTCGGTCAATGATCGGAGTATGGTGGCGTAGCCAGCAAGTTCCGCCAAAGGAGCATAACTTTTAATAACAACGGCTCTGGCTCTTTTTTCTGTACCAAGAATTTTTCCTCTTTTGCTGGAGATATCTCCAATGACGACTCCCATAAACTCTTCAGGAACAGTAACTTCCAATTTCATGATTGGTTCAAGCAAAGTCAGCCCAGCTCTTTTGGCGCCGTCTTGAAGGGCCATCGAACCAGCAATTTTGAAGGCAATATCGGATGAATCAACTTCATGATAGCTTCCGTCGTAAAGAGTCACCTGCATATCAACCATCGGAAAACCGAGGAGGACTCCCTTTTCCATTGCCTCGATCACTCCCTTTTCAACTGAAGGAATGAACTCCGAAGGAATGGCGCCTCCTTTAATTTGGTTGACAAATTTAAAACCTTCTCCCCGCGGCAAAGGTTGTAGTCTGATGAGACAATGACCATATTGCCCATGGCCGCCAGTTTGTTTGATATACTTTCCTTCGGCTTCAACTAGTTTGGTGATTGTTTCTTTGTAAGCAACTTGCGGTTTACCAACATTGACGTTCATTCCCATATCTCTTCGCATCCGATCAACTAGAACTTCAAGATGAAGCTCGCCCATACCTGACATGATTGTTTGGCCGGTTTCATGGTTGATTTTCACTTTGAAGGTAGGATCTTCTTCGGCCAATCTTTGTAAGGTATAACCTAGCTTTTCTTGGTCAGCTTTGGTTTTTGGTTCAACTGCCAAAGAGATGACTGGTTCGGGGAAGGTGATTTGCTCCAAAAGGATTGGATTGTCTTGATCAGCTAAAGTATCTCCTGTTTTGGTTTCTTTTGGTCCCACCAAGGCAACAATTTCACCGGCATAAGCTTTATCGATTTCCTCTCTTTGATTGGCATGCATCAAAAGGAGTCGACTGACTCTTTCTTTTTTTCTCGTATTAACGTTATAAACGTAAGATCCCGACTCCAAGACACCAGAATAAATTCGTGTATAGGTCAGTTTTCCCACATGGGGATCAAGCTGTATTTTAAAAGCCAAAGCGGCAAATTTTTCCTCCGGAGTTAATTTTCTGACTTCAGGTTGATTGGTGTCAGGATTAAAACCTTTAATTTCCTTAAGGTCCATTGGCGAAGGGAGATAATAAACGATTGCATCAAGCATTGGTTGGACACCTTTATTTCGTAGAGAGGAGCCGCAGAAAACAGGAATTAGTTTGTAAGTAATTGTTGCCTGTCTTAATGCTTTTTGCAATTCGTCAACAGTTATTTCTGCACCATTTAAGTATTTATTCAAAAGCTCGTCATTGGTTTCAGCAATTTGTTCGACCAATTTTTCCCGAAGAGTTGCCACCTTGTCTTTGATATCGGCTGGTATCTCATCAACAATCGAATATTCCGTTCCTTGCTCATCTTTGTCCCAAATCAAAGATTTCATTGAGAAAAGATCAACCACACCTTTAAAATCCTGCTCTTTGCCGATGGGATAAACCATTATGGCCGGATTGGCACCCAAACGATCCTTGATTTCAGCCACGGTAGCTTCGAAATCAGCTCCCAATTTATCCATTTTGTTGATAAAACAGATTCGCGGCACCCGATATTTATCGGCCTGTCGCCAGACTGTTTCCGATTGACTCTGAACTCCTTCTTCAGCATCAAAGATGACAACTCCACCATCAAGCACCCTTAAAGAACGTTCAACTTCGGCGGTGAAATCAACATGACCCGGTGTGTCAATAATATTGATTCTTACGCCTTTCCAAAAAGTAGTAGTTGCGGCAGAAACGATCGTAATGCCGCGTTCTCTTTCCTGCGGCATCCAATCCATTTGAGTTGTCCCCTCATCGATATCGCCGATTTTGTAGGTTCGGCCGGTATAAAAAAGAATTCTTTCTGTGGTTGTAGTCTTGCCTGAGTCAATGTGTGCGATAATCCCAACGTTTCTTATCTTATCCAAAGTAACAATTCTATTTTTTGAAAAAATGCTTTGTTGAGCCATAATATAAACAAGTTCAAATATTAAATATAAATATAATATTGTATATTTAATTTTTGATATTTGGTATTGTTACCTTACCATCTTAAGTGGGCGAAAGCTTTGTTTGCTTCGGCCAATTTTTCTGTCTGAATTCTCTTGTTGACTGCTTGTCCTTGATTTTTTGAAGCGTCAATAAGCTCAGCTAAAAGTTTTTTCCTAAATGACCGATATTCTTTATTTGATCTGGCCGCTGCCGCATCTATAATCCAATTAAGGGCAAGAAACAGTTTTCTTTCTTTTCTTACTTCAACAGGAACAAGATAAGAAGCTCCTCCCAGTCTTTTTGGTTTTACTTCATGGTTCGGACCAACGTTATCGATTGCCTGATGTAAAATTCTCAAAGGATCTTGCCCTTGTTTTTTAAGATCTTCCAACACTTCATAAACAATTTTCCGGGCGACTGCTTTTTTCCCGTCAACCATAACAAAATTAATCAATTTAGCCACCTCATAGCTATTATAGACAGGATCCAATTCAACTGGAATTTTTTTATAAGGACGTCTAGGCATATAAAACTTATTTAATTAATATCATAGCCACTAAAAGATTGTGGTTTTAGGACTTAGACTGTTTTTTCTTGTTCGGTCTTAGCCCCATATTTCGAACGAGATGTTTTTCGTCCGACAACGCCGGCAGTATCATACTTACCTCTAACAATATGGTACTTAACTCCAGGCAAATCTTTAACTCTTCCTCCTCTGACAAGAACAATGGAGTGTTCGGCCAGATTATGACCGATCCCTTGAATATAAGCGGTGACTTCGGCTTTATTGGAAAGCCTGACCCGAGCCACCTTTCTTAAGGCGGAATTTGGTTTTTTCGGGGTCATTGTCCTCACCACAGTACAAACACCCCGTTTAAAGGGGTTTTTGGTACTGACGTATTTTCTTTTCAGAGCGTTAAAGTTGACCTTCAGCGCTGCTGATTTCGACTTCCTCGTCCGGTTGTGTCTTTTTTTCTTGATCAGTTGATTGATTGTTGGCATATTTGCTTAAAAACTTACTATAATATCTTTCAATTAACTCCGTTGTGACCGGAATCAATCTGCCTATTATAACATTTTCTTTCAGGCCGAGCAAGTAATCTACCTGGCCCTTAATAGCCGCATTGCTCAAAACATTGGTAGTTTGTTCAAAGGAAGCAGCCGACAACCAAGAATCAGTATAAATAGCTGCCCTTGTTATTCCGAGAATAGAAACCTTACCTGTTGCTGGTTTGCCACCCGTAGCCAGAACTTTTTTATTTTCTTCTTCAAAACGGATTTTGGAAATAACTTCATCTTTAATAAAAGAGGTATCGCCTTCGTCTTCAATGATGATTTTATCACTCATTTTCCTTATTACTACCTCAAAATGTTTGTCGTGGATGGTGATTCCCTGCGATTCGTAAACTTTTTGAATTTCGTCAAGCAAATATACTTGAGCTGCACGCAAACCTTTAATAGTCAAGATGTCGTTTATGTCAAGGTATCCTTCCGATAAAGGTGTTCCCGAACTAATAAGTTCGCCATCCTTAACCCTTAATTTCTGCGACATGGGAATGACAAATTCCTGTTCTTGAACGGGTTTTTTATTAATAGATGTCACTTTGACAATATAAGTTTCTCTATCGGTATCTTCCTGAATGGTTACTTTTCCATCAATTTCCGAAATGGGCGAAACAATTTTCGGAGTTCGAGTTTCAAAAAGTTCTTCCACTCTTGGTAAACCTTGAGTAACGTCGGAGATAACAATTCCACCAAAATGTCTGACTTTCATTGTCAACTGGGTCCCTGGTTCTCCGATTGATTGGGCGGCTATAACGCCGACAGGGACGCCGATTTCCACCAATTTTCCCGTAGAAAGGTCGGTTCCGTAGCATTTCTGGCAAACGCCATGTCGTGACTGACAATAAAGAGGTGATCTGACGAAAACTTTTTTGACCTTTTCTTTATCCAAAATTTCCGCTTTCGCTTCATCGATCAACTCGCCCGCCTTCATAAGTAGTTGTTTGTTTTCGCCATAGACATCTTTGGTTAAAAAGCGACCTCTAATTCTGTCTTTAAATTTATCTGCTCTTGTGTCTTCTCGACTAATAGAAAGACCATCGGTTGTTTGACAATCTGGTTCCCTGACGATCATGTCGTGGGCAACATCAACCAATCTTCTGGTTAAATATCCAGCATCAGCTGTTTTTAAAGCCGAGTCAGTCAAACCTTTTCTGGCTCCTCGGGCATTGATAACATATTCGAATATTGATAGCCCTTCTCGGTAATTGGATTTGGTCGGAACCTCGATAATTTTACCTAAAGGATCAACCACCAAACCTTTGATGGCGCAGAGCTGTTTTAATTGTTCTTTGGAGGCTCTTGGTCCGCCGGATTTAATTCCTAATTTGATTGGGTTTTCTTCGTCTAGGGCTTCCCAAGTTTTATTAGCCAAGTTTTCGGTTGCGTCAATCCAGAGTTTGTTGGAATATCTTTTCTTTTCTTCCAAAGTTAAAAGACCTTGTTGATAATTCTTTTCTATCTTTTTGACTTCATTTTCCGTTTGTTCAACAACCTTATCTTTTTCATCAATTATCTTACAATCGAAAATAGATATGGAAAGACCACCGGAAATAGTTGCTCCCCAAAAACCAATCTCTTTCAATTTGTCAATAAGGCCACCGACTTCTTTATTGTCAAAAAGCTTCATCGCTTCAACCACGATATTTTTCAAATCGGCCTGTTTCACTTCTTGGTTAATAAATTGGAGTTCTTTAGGCAAACAGAGATTGAAAATAATTCTTCCTGCCGTTGTTTTAATCACTTTTTCGTTAATTTTTACCCAGATAGGTTCTCTCAACCCAACCTTTTCAAAATAGAAAGCGTTGATAGCCTCATCAACAGTTGTAAAGATTTTTAGCTCCTCATCCTTTTTCTCGCTATAGGCGGAATCAACTGTAGTGATATAATAGCATCCTAGAGCCATTTCTTTATTGGGTAAAACTATCGGTGAGCCATCGGCCGGTTTAAGCAAATTTTGGTAGGGCATCATCCGGGTTTTCACTTCCTCAATCGCTTTTTTAGAAAGAGGTAGGAAAACACCCATCGCATCACCGTCAAAATCAGCGTTATATCCGGCTGTGACCGTTGGATGAAGTTTGATCGCATGAGAATCGGTTAAAACAGGGTAAAAAGCCAGAACTGAAAGTTTGTGTAAAGTTGGCGCTCTGTTTAAAAGTACTGGATGGTTTTTGGTTATTTCTTCAAGAATGTCATAAACAACTGGATCTTTCTTTTCCAAGAAATTTTTGGCGCTTTTGATATTAGGAGCAAGACCTCTAATGATGATTTCATGCAAAAGATGTGGTTTAAAAAGTTCAAGAGCCATTTCTTTAGGAATGCCGCATTGATCGATTTTAAGATCAGGCCCATCAATAATGGTTGATCGGCCCGAGTAATCAACCCTCTTACCTAAAAGATTTTGTCTAAAACGGCCTTGTTTGCCGCGCAAAATATCGGATAAAGATTTTTGGATCTTGGAAGCGGCTCCTTGGGTTCTTGATCTGCCTCTTGATTTTTGAAGATCGATTAAAGAGTCAACAGCTTCCTGAAGCATCCGTTTTTCATTACGCAAGATAATCTCCGGTGCACCAAGATCGATTAATTGTTTAAGCCGATTGTTTCTGTTGATGACGCGGCGATAAAAATCATTCAAATCGGAGGTAGCAAATTTTCCTCCCGGCAACTGGACCACCGGCCTCAAGTCAGGCGGGATGACCGGAAGAACGGTTAAGATCATCCATTTAGGTTGAATGTCAGCCTTAATAAAAGCTTCAAGCGCTCTGACTTTTTTCAGGAGTTTATTTCTTCTTTCTCCTTTAGCTTCTATCATCTCTTTGAGGGAGGTGGCATACTGTTTTTTGATGTCAAAAGAAGAAAGAATTTCATAAATTACTTCCGAACCCATGCCAACTTCGATGAAATCTTCCACCCCTTTTTCTCTAAGATAAAGATAATCATCTTCTTCGATCGTTTCCAAAGGTTTAAGCGATTTTACTACTTTGATCAAACGTTCAAAAAAAACTTCTTTTCTTGATTTTTGTTCATTAAACCGATCAGCCAAAAGTTTGAGTTGTTCTCGTTCTTTGAAATCAACTTCCTGAAGAGTAATTTCTCTTTGTTCCTTATTGACTATTTTTTTGGTCAATTCTTCCTTTTGTTTTTTAAATGTTTCACTAACTTTTTCCTTTTCTTCCTCATATTCGCTATCAATTTTCTTAATTTCTTCTTTTTTGGCGCTTTCAATCACTTGAGTCACTTTTTTTTGTTTATCCTTATCAACGGTTTTAACAAGATAAAGAGCATAGTAAATTATCCTTTCAAGCGATTGGGGCGGGATATCAAGGATAGTGTTAAGAGTAGAAGAAGAGCCTTTGAAATACCAAATATGGGCGATAGGGGAAGCTAATTTGATATGTCCCATTCTTTCTCTTCGCACGGCTGATGTAGTGATTTCCACACCACAGCGATCACATACAATGCCTTTATAGCGCATCCTTTTGTATTTTCCACAATAACATTCATAGTCTTTTGTTGGTCCAAAAATTCTTTCGTCAAAAAGACCGTCCTTTTCCGCTCTGAAGGTTCGATAATTGATTGTTTCCGGTTTGGTGACTTCACCGTGAGACCAACTTAAAATAATCTCAGGCGAAGCCAAACTGATTCTTAAACCGGAAAAATCGATTAAACCAAGTTCGTTCATCATACCGATCTTATTTAATATAATCAATTGATAACCCTAAAGCATTAAGTTCTTTGACTAAGACATGAAATGATTCGGGAACACTTGATTGAGGAATGTCTATTCCTTTGATAATTGATTCAAATCCTTTGGTTCTGCCTCTGACGTCGTCACTTTTTATCGTCAACATTTCCTGTAAAGTATAAGGGACACGGTGTGCCTCAAGAGCCCAAACCTCCATCTCGCCAAATCTTTGTCCACCCATCTGAGATTTGCCGCCAAGAGGTTGCTGGGTGACTAATGAGTAAGGGCCGACAGAGCGGGCATGAAACTTATCCTCAACCATATGGATGAGTTTCATGACATAACCAACACCAACCAAAACTTTTTTAGTGTAAGCCTGTCCAGTTTGACCGTCATAAAGAGTGACTTTACCGTCAACCGGCAAGCCGAGTTTCTTCAACTCATTAATAATAAACTCCTCTTTAATTTTTTCAAATACAGGGACAGAAATTGATACTTTATTTTTGTCGGCAATCAATCCAAGCAAAGTTTCAAAAAGCTGACCGAGATTCATCCTTGAAAGGATGGAAAGAGGCGAAAGGATGACGTCAACTGGAGTTCCGTCCTCAAGATAAGGCATATCCCATTCGGGAAGAATTTTTGAGATAACACCTTTATTACCGTGACGGCCCGCCAATTTGTCGCCCACGGAAATTTTTCGTAGCTGTGCTGTATTAACTATAATTCTTTTTAGAATGCTAGGCTCAAGTTCGTTAGGATCCTTTTTGGCGTCAATAGTTTCAATATTGACAACGGTTCCTCTTTTACCATAAGGAATGCGAAGGGAAGTGTCTTTGACATCTTTGGCTTTTTCGCCAAAAATAGCCCGCAGCAATCTTTCCTCAGCAGTCAACTCTTTTTCTCCCTTAGGAGCTACTTTTCCGACCAAAATATCGCCACCCTGGACATCGGTTCCGACAATAACCAAACCATCTTTATCTAAGTTTTGAAGAACTTCTTCCCTGACGTTGGGAATATCTCTTGTTAGTTCTTCGGGCCCAAGTTTGGTATCAACAAGGTCGGCAATAAACTCTTCCATTGTAATCGATGTTAATATATCTTCCTTGACCAATCTCTCGGAGATGACAAAACCATCCTCATATCCCAATCCGTTCAAAGAAGTATAGGCAACAACCAAGTTTTTGCCCAAAGCCAATTTCCCACCATCGGTGGAAGGTCCATCAACTAAAACATCGCCTTTTTTCAATTTTTGTTTCGGTTCAACCTTAGGTTTTTGGTCAAAGGCAACATCTTTATTGGTTCTATTATATCTTTCCAGATGATATTCGTATTTTTTTCCGCTTTTTCCTTTAAAAATTACCTTTTGACCGTCAACATATTCGACAATGCCGTCTTCCTCGGCCAAGATAGTTCGTTTAAGAGCGTTGCTGACTTTACTTTCCATGCCCGTGCCGACGATGGGCGCCTCGGGTTTCACCAAAGGAACTGCCTGGCACTGCATGTGGGTGCCCATTAGAGATCGGCTGGCATCGTCGTTTTGGAGGAAAGGAATCAGAGCGGCCGAAGCGCCAACAACCTGACGAGGTGAAACATCGATAAAATCCAATTTCTCCACCGGCACTTCAACGATCTCGCCTCCATAACGGGCAACAACTGTTTTGTCCAGCAAACGGCCGCTTTCATCAATATTGACGCTACTTGAAGCAATATAATATTGTTCTTCGTCATCCGCTTGTAGATAAACAATTTCTCCGGAAGTTTTTACTATCGTTTTACCAGCTCGTTTTTCTTTGACGAGCTTTACATAAGGTGTTTCTAAAAATCCGTACTGATTGACTCGAGCATACAGAGCCATGTAGGTTACAACACCGATATTGGGCCCTTCGGGAGAGCGTATTGGACAAATCCTTCCGTATTGGGAAGAAGAAATATCGCGAATCGAGAATGAGGCTCTTTCTTTTTCAATCCCACCGGGACCGCCAACAGTGATCCTTCTTAAATTATCAAGTTCCGAAAGAGGATTAGTTTGATCAACGATGGTAGACAGTTGACTGGTGCGATAGAAGGAATTGATGGCTACAATAAGGGGTTTTGAATTAACTATTTGAGAAGGAGTAACGTTAGTATCTCCGGCAACAAGGCTCATTCTTTCCTTGATTTCTCTTTCAACTCTGACCATTCCTACTCTTATTCCGTACATACTGACCAATTCGCCAACGGTGCGGAGACGACGGTTGCCTAAATGGTCAATATCATCAAAATTGCCTTTATTGGCGGTCAAATTGATTAAATATTTGATTGTTTCAATAATATCCCTTTTAGTTAGCAGATGGTTCTCTTTTTTGATATCAAGATCAATTCCCAGTTTTTTATTAATTTTATATCGACCAACGTCTTCCAATGAATATCGACGGTGGTTGAAAAACAAATTATTTAGAGTTTCGTAGGCGTTTTCAAGAATCAAAGGTTCACCCGGTCTGACCTTGCGATAGATTTCCAAAACCGCTTCATCTTTGTCTCTGGTTTGATCTTTTTTGAGGGTGTAAAGAAGATATTTCTCTAACACGTCCTTATCCATATCCTTAAAATAAGTTAAGATTTGGTTGTTGTTTTCACCATCAAAAGCCTTCAAAAAAACCGTTGCCAGGAATTTACGCTTTTTGTTAACCTTCATTTCAATCAGGTTATTTTTGTTTAAAGTGATATCAATCCAAGCTCCGATATAAGGCCTAATTTCGGCATTATAAAGAGTTAGACCGGTTGTTTTATCTATTTCAGCTGTAAAATAAACTCCGGGAGATCTGACAATCTGATTGATGATCGCTCTTTCGATCCCATTGATAATAAAAGTACCCCGATCGGTCATTTTGGGGAGGTTGAAAAAATAAACATCTTGTTGTCTTTCAGCGCCTGTTTTTTTGTTAACAAGCTTTAATTTAATATAAACCGGAGTATCATAGGTTAATTTTTTCTGGAGACAAAGTTTAAGAGGATAGCGAGGTTCGCCAAAAAAAATATCCTCAAAATGAAGAATGAATTTTTTTCCTGTATAATCCTCAATGGGAAAAAATTCATTGAGAATTTCTTTGAGTTCAAATTCAATAAATTTTTTCCAGGATTGTTTTTGAACTTCAATTAAATCAAATTTTTCCAGATTTTTATCCAGATTGCCGAGAATAATTTCTTTTTTTTTGGAAGGATTTGTTGGTTTGCTGGTTTTGGCCATTGGGTGGAATTAATTAAAGAACCTTGATAACAATAAAAAAACCCCCACAAACAATGGGAATTAAAAAGCTATGCTATACTATACACGATCGTTTTAAAAAAGTCAAGTTGATGTTAAAGTCGGGTACATCGGTGACAGTTTCTGTTTCTCAAAGAACTTGTAATGATAATACTCAAAAGGTGATCTGTAATCAAGAGATTGATGAGGTCTCTTAAAGTTGTAGAATAT
>Ga0123519_10001714_pt1 | contig 37453 bp, 32 predicted proteins | sample YelNatPaOPRAMG02_FD_87396 | JGI IMG/M metagenome (GOLD analysis project Ga0123519, IMG submission 87396) | Hot spring microbial communities from Yellowstone National Park - Yellowstone National Park OP-RAMG-02 (version 2) | ecosystem: Environmental > Aquatic > Thermal springs > Hot (42-90C) ... | reverse complement strand
GAAGCAGAACCGTTTGGAGTTGAGGCAGAAGGCGGAGGAGGTTTGGCAAGTAGGCGCTAACAGACTTTACGAACCCGTCATCCGCTCAACATATTCCGGTTAAGGATGACTTAACAGACACAGGGTTGAATCGAAGAGGTTCACTTTTCAATCCAGTATATAAGAAAGAGACGAAGTCTGTCAGACTGTCGGGAATTTTAGAATAAATGTTGCGCCTTTGTTCCTGCCACTCTCTAAAAATATTCTCCCTTTGTGTGCTTCCACGATGCGCTTAACTGTTGAGAGACCAAGTCCTGTTCCTGGGATATCGGTAACGGCTTTAACCGCGCTGCCTCTGAAAAATTCAGTGAAAATAAATGGCTGCTCTTCCTCTGGTATTCCCTGGCCGGTGTCGGATACTTTGACCGTAATAGATTTCTCCTCTGGAGGTAGGAATTCCACTGTGATTGTTCCATTCTCAGGAGTGTATTTCATACTATTGGAAAAAAGATTGGCAAACATTTCGAAGATAAGACAACTATCGCCTTTTATTTTATATGAATTGCGATACTCTTCGGTGATTTTCGCCATGAAGTTCATCTTCTTGTCTGCATACTGGTCGAGAATCATCGTCCAGGCGTCCAGTGCGGTCGCACACAGGTCTACTTCTTTGACTTCGCAGAGGTCTCCGGAAGATTCAAAGCGCGAGAGTCTTAAGAATGCCTCAATGAATTTGAGAAGGTGTGCCACACGCACTCTTATTCTTTCAATGACTTGCTTCTGTTGCTCCGTGAGAGCACCGACGATGCCTTCTGCAAGAACTTCTATGTATTGGGAGACAGCAACGAGGGGGACCTTTAGTTGATGGGAAGCCATAGCGATGAAGTTATTGCGCACTCTCTCTTTTTCTTGCTCAAGTCTTGCGAGTTTTTTTATCAATCCGCAGCGCTCCACAGCGCGTTGAACGACTACTCTCAGTTCATCAGGGCCGAATGGTTTCGGTAGATAATCATAGGCACCGCACTTCATCGACTCGACACAAGACTCCAGCGTAGGATAACCGGTTATGATTATAATAACACCATCAGGATTGACTTTCTTAAGCTCTTTTAGAACATCTATTCCCTGTATTCCGGGCATCTTGAGGTCGAGAAGAACGACATCAGGTTTGAAAGAGTCCAACATCTTGAGTCCACTTTCTCCATCACAAGCGGTTTCGACTTCTAATCCCTGTCGTTTCAAAACTTGACTGCAGGAATCACGAATTGATTCTTCGTCGTCAATAATCAGGACTCTGTGAGCTTCGGTCTTGCCCTCTGACATCATTCTTTCTTCTACAACACTGGATAACGCTTGTCCAGCGTCTCAATACTCTGCGGGTAGTCCTTCGAGCTCCTTATAGGTAAATACGGGACCATCCACGCACACATAGCGTGCACCTATATTGCACCTGCCGCATTTACCTATTCCGCACTTCATTCTCATCTCGAGGGAAAGGATGATGTCATCTTCGGCGAAACCGAGATTGAGGAGGACGGGTATCGTAAACCGAATCATTATAGGGGGACCGCAGACCAAGGCTATGGCGTTTTTCGGTGAAGGGCTTACTTCTTTAACGATGTTCGGGACTAATCCTTCACGCCCTTTCCAGCCCTCTGTGGCTTTGTCCACAGTAACATGAAGTTCAATCCTGTCATCTTTACTCCAGATTTCAAGGTCCTTCTTGTACAGCAGTTCTCCTGGGGTTCGTGCGCCATAAATCGTCATCAATTTTCCGAACTTTGGTCTGTTCTGCGGGTGGAGGATGTATGTGATTGCGGACCTGAGGGTCGTGAATGCGAATCCGCCACCGACTATCACGATGTTGTGCCCTTCCATTCTCTCCCATGGAAAAGGTTTTCCAAGAGGACCTCTGACGCCAATCTTCCTACCTGTCTCCGAACTGTGCAATTCGCTTGTAACAAGACCTGCCCTTTTTACGGTAAAAAGAAGGAAACCTTTCTCCGTCGGCGATGAGGCTATCCCGATAGGTGATTCCCCTTTCCCGAAAAGTGACAATTCGGCAAACTGTCCTGGCAGATATCTGAATTTTTCCTCGTCCTCTTTTCTGTCGAAGACGAGTTTAAAAGTTTTGAGGTCCCTCGCCTCATTCTCTATCGTTATCTCTTCAATGGTGACAGGATATGGAATATAAGGATTCTCCATTTGTACCTCCTTACTTCCGTGTAGAAACACAAGCCTTGTTTCCCGTTATCAACTCAATACTCTCGCGCAAATCGAGATTAACAGGACAACTCCGAACGCATCTGCCACATCCTACGCAAAAAGTGCGTCCGAAGTTCTCGACTGCGTAGAAGAACTTGTGCATAATCCTCTGCCTCATTCTCTCAGTCTTTGAAGGTCTTGGATTGTGCCCTGAAGCGTGGAGTGTAAATAGCGGATACTGACAAGAATCCCAGGTTCTTATGCGCTTTCCTTTCTCACCCTTGACTTCATCAGTGATGTCAAAGCAGTAACAGGTCGGGCAGAGGTAGGTGCAGACACCACAGCCGAGGCATCTCTCCGCTATCGCACTCCAGAGCGGCAAGTTGAACCCCTTCTCAAGATTCTCTTTTATACCATCTACTTTTATTCGAGGGACTTTTTTCTCCGATTCCGCCACAATCTTTTCTTTCTCTTCGAGGTCTGATTGTTTCGGCTTTTTGAGGAACTGCTTGGCTGAAGAGATTAAGGACTCTCCCTTTTCAGTAAGCGCCTCCAACAGCAGTCTATTACCGAGATGGACCATACGAATATCAGAGCCATCTCCTGATGAAGGTCCACCACCAACAGAAGTGCAGAAGCAAGTGTCAAGTGGCTTGTCGCAGACAAGTGACAGAAGCACCGTGTTCTTGCGCCGTGCGAGGTAATATGGGTCCTTCAAATCTTCTTTATCAAATACCATATCTATGCGCGACAGAGCGAGCGCGTCACACGGGCGCATACCGAAGATAGCACATTTCTCGTCTGCTATCGGAATCTCTACGAGTTGCCCATTCTCGAATGTACAAAGCACTTCGCACTGTGGTAGAAACAGACGCTTGGGCGGAAGTTTGGAGTTGTAATAACCCAGCGCTATATCATCGGCGGAATTTACTTCTTCGAAAAAGACCCCCTCTTCCTTCTTCACCGGTGCAAAGACCTTGTAACTGGTTTTGAGAAGTTCTATGAATTTCGTTAACTCGGATAGTGTTAGTATTCCCTGTTTCATTTCAATCTGCCTCCTTACGGTTCAGTAATAAACTCTTGCCTGTCGTCAAGTCTATAGGCGCATAGCGGCGGAGAAACTTCGGGGGAAAATCCGGGACAATAGTCAAACATCTCTTTCACATCCTGCGCCACTTTCTGTGTGAAAGTTCTTATATCTATACCTACAGGACAGGCACGGACACAAGCGTCACACTCAACGCACCGTCCTGCCTGATGAAACACTCGACCGATATGGAAGACCATTTTTTCCGAAAGGTCGTCGCCTGCGCTAACCCAACGCGGATTAGTCTGTTCAACAAAACATTCTTTGCAATAACAGTTAGGGCATACCTGCCGACAGGCGTAACATCGTATGCATTTTGAGATTTCCTGCGCGAAATATCTCCATCTCTCTGCAGGACTCTTTTCGCTGAATGATTTTGCGGTCTTATACTTTTCGGTCGCAGGTTTCCTCGAAGTGCCTGCAATTGCGATGTCTGCGTCTTCTACCACGGGAAAGGCGCACTCAATACACGCATCCAAAAGGACTTGTTCCTTTTTGATATCCAGACGCTTTCCTGAGAAACCGGTTATACTGGTACCACCATCTTTTATTGAGCCTGAAGCGATGAAATCACCTTCGAGCAGTTTCTCCAATTTCGATTTATCAATCATTCCCTCGCACGGCACGCCGATGATAATCAAGTTTTGCCGTGGCACCTGCCTCTCACGCACAAGCCCGATAATCGAACGCGCGTCACAGCCTTTTGCGATAACCGCAACCCGCGGAAGAGGCGGAGGCACTTCCCCTTTCTTCGGCTTCTTTGGCTCAAAAAACCGCGGCAAATAGACTGCGAGATTGTTAGTGCAGAAAGAGTTCCAGACGAGTCTTTCAGTATCGTTCGCATCCCTTATCATTACGGGTCTTGAATGGAACACCAAAGAACCTTTCTCATGTCCAATAAGGATGTCTATCTTCTTCTCCGAGAAAAGCGCTTTTGCTGTTTCCCTGATTTTAGTTTCAATCCCTTCCATTTTATCTGGATACCTCCTTGACAAGTTTCTGGGCAGGTCCTAATTTTTCTATATCGCTAATCACTTTTTCAATCAACATAGCGAAGCGCGTGCCTTCGGATGCCGAGACCCAAGAGAACTGCACACGCTCCGGCTCGATGCCGAGGTATGTGAGATAATTCTTCAGAATGGCAAACTTCCTTCTCGCAAAAAGATTACCGCTTATGTAGTGACAGTCGCCTGGATGGCATCCTGAAACGAGTACACCGTCAACGCCTTCCTGCAACGCTTTGACAATGTAAAGCGGATTAATCCGACCTGAGCACGGCACCCGTATCACCCGAACATTAGGTCGGTACTGTATACGGCTGACTCCTGCGAGGTCCGCGCCGGCGTACGAACACCAGTTACAGAGAAAAGCAACTACCTTTGGCTTCCACCCATCAGTCTTGTTCTTGGACTGGGCTGTCACCTTTTGAGATGTGACGGTCTGTTCTTCTGCTCCCAAGGGATTCTCCTCAAAATATCAAAAAGATTTGATTGCCTCAAGAATCTGGTCATCTCTTAAGCCACGAAGGTTGACGGCAGCAGCACGGCAAGTAGCGGCGCAAGTGCCACATCCTTTGCAGAGTGCCTCATTTACCCTTGCGATTCTGTCCACAGGGTCGAGTTCGATGGCTTTGTATGCACAGACTTCTGTACAGGCTCCACAGCCACTGCATCGCGTCTCTGTAACAAAAGCCACCTTGCCCTCGGTTTCAATCGCATCCTTGCAAAGAAGAGTCGCAGCCCTGCCTGCAGCCGCTCGTGCCTGTGCAATAGTCTCGCCTATGTCCTTCGGATAATGGGAAAGTCCGCAAACGAAGACCCCATCGGTAGCAAAGTCAACAGGTCTCAATTTCACATGCGCCTCAAGGAAGAAACCATCCGCGTCAAGCGGCACTTTGAGGAACTGCGACAGCAGTTTGTTCTCGCTGTTCGGAACAATGCCAGCGCTCAGAACGACAAGATTGGGATGTATCTGTAATTGCCTGCCGAGAATCTTGTCTTTCACTTCTACTACGAGTCTACCATCACTTATATTCACAATCGGCTTCTCTTCGGCTTCATAACGGATGAATATTACTCCTTTCTCTCGTGCAATCCTGTAATATTTCTCTCTTAACCCGTAACTTCTTATATCGCGGTAGAGAATATAGACTGCAGTCTTGGGGTTTATCTCTTTGAGTCGGATAGCGTTTTTAAGCGCACTTGAGCAACAGACTCGGCTACAGTAAGGTCTCTCTTTGTCGCGTGAGCCAACACACTGAATCATTACGACTGTTTTGAGCGATTTTAATCCGCTTTGACCCTGCGTTTCGAGTATCTCCTCAAAAGAACGCTGTGTGATTACGCGCTCATCTTGGCCATAGAGATACTCCTTCGGTTTGTACTCTTCTCCACCTGCTGCCACTATTACAACGCCGTGCTCGATGTTTACTCTCTCACCTCCTGTGTTAAGAGTAGTCTTGAAGTTTCCTACAAAGCCTGAAATCTCTTGTATTACTGTGTTAAGGTAAAGATTGATATTCTTGTTGGATGATACCTCTTTCCTGAGTGCTTCAAGATAACGGCCGACATCCTCTCCTCTGAGAGTTCTTTTTATATGCCTGAGATTACCTCCGAGTTCTTTCTCTTTCTCCACGAGGTAGACCTTGAACCCCTGCCTTGCAAGGTCAAGCGCTGCGGTCATACCTGCAAGACCTCCGCCGATTACCAGTGCGTTCTTGTTTACGCCGAGAGACTTCTTGTAAAGTGGTTCTGCCAGTATAACTTTCGATACCGCGTTTCTTGCAAGGTCTTTCGCCTTTTCCGTTGCCGCCTCAGGCTCATGCATATGAACCCACGAGCACTGTTCCCTGATGTTAGCAAACTCAAAGAGGTAGGGATTGAGACCTGCTGTCCGCAATGTCTTCTGGAATAACGGCTCATGTGTACGAGGCGTGCAGGCGCAGACTACGATGCGATTGAGTTTCTTCTCCTCGATGGCAGTCCTGATGATTTTCTGAGAGTCCTGTGCACAGGCGAAAAGCAACTCCTGCGCGTGTTTAACCCTCGGCAGTTTAGATACATATTCCACAACCGAAGGAACATCAACCGTTGACGCAATATTTATACCACACCGACAGACGAACACACCGACGCGAGGCGGTTCACCTCTTATGTCCTTTTCAGGTGGATACTCTACCTTTAATTCCTTCTTTTCCAGACCCCCCAATAATGATGCAGCAGCAGAAGCCACACCGCTCGCTTCCATTACCGATTCGGGGATATCTTTCGGTCCAGATATACTTCCGCAGACGAAGACTCCTGAGTTGCTCGTGTCAACAGGGTGAAAAGTGTCCACATCTATGAAGCCGCGCGTGTCCAACTTGATTCCGAGCCGCCGTGCAACATCCATTGAAGAGGTTGACGGTTCCAATCCGACTGAAAGAACAAGCAAGTCGAACTCCTCTGACTTGACTTGTCCTTCGCTCGTAACATACTGGATTATCAAGTTGTCATTGTCAGGGTTGGTCTCTACAGACGATATGCGGCCGCATATGAAGCGTGTCTTGTGCTGGTCGCGTGCGCGTTCAACAAAGCGGTCGAACCCCTTCCCATAAGCCCGTATATCCATATAAAAGATGGTGCTCCGCACATTCGGCAGATGTTCTTGCGCGATTATAGCGTCTTTACACGCTTGCATACAGCATATTGCGGAGCAGTGCTCGTTTCCGACCTTTATATCACGCGAACCAACGCACTGAAGTATGGCGATTCTCGTCGGCTCCTTTTTGTCAGACGGTCTTATAACATGCCCACCGGTCGGACCTGCTGCACCAAGTATGCGCTCAAACTCCATACTCGTGAAAACATTCGGAAAAACCTTGTAGCCGTATTCATCTTTGAGACGAGCATCGAATTCCTGCAAACCAGCAGCAAGAATTACCGCTCCGACCTCGAGTTCGACAATCTTCTCTTTCTGCCCGAAATCTATTGCCTTCGCCTGACAAGTCTTCTCACATATACGGCACTTGCCAGTACGGTGGTAGAGGCAGTGCTCCTTTTCTATGAAGGGTAACGCTGGAACCGCCTGCGGAAAAGGTATTCGTATGCACTTAGTCATACCGAGGTTTTTGTTGTAAGGGTCGGGCACTTTTGTGGGACATTTAGACATACAGATGCCACAACCAGTGCATTTCGTTTCATCCACAAAACGTGGTTTCTTGAGGATTTTCAGTTTCAAATTGGGCGGAGCCCCTCGATACCGAGAACTTCCGAATAACTCATAATCCTTATGTATGGGTGACTGCCTGCCTCTACGAGTTTGGGCGAAAGAATACACATCGCGCAATCGTTGGTCGGAAAAGTTTTATCCAACTGCGCCATTCGCCCACCGATTGAAGGCGCACTCTCCACAAGATAAGTCTCGACCCCCATCTCGGCAAGGTCAAGTGCTGCCTGTATGCCGGCAACTCCACCTCCTATAACTGCTGCTTTCTTATACATTATCTACCTCTCAAAGTTCTTGCCGCTCTTTCGCGTTTCCTTTGCGAAAACGCAACGATTTTTGCCATCTGTGTCGTTTTATGAATCTGCCGTTTCTCCTTCGACGAAAACTTCATCTCGCTGATGAATCCCTTGTGTTTCGCTCCGTTAAAAACCTGCTCGCCCGCCTGCGCGCGTATGATGACCGTTGTGAAACCATCAGGCGACCCTAAACCGCCACATGAAATGTCAGCGAACTCACTCGAGAAGTCCGAACAAGCAAAGCAGGCAGGACGCGCTATCTCGTCAATAAGCTCGAACGGAATGTGGAGAATCTCTCCACCTTTAAGTGCAACTATTATGTCATCTTTTATGTTCAATTTCTCCACTTTGTCGAGTCTGAAGTGCAACTTTCGCTCTAACTTCTTTCTTTCCTCCGAAGTAAATGAGAAGTTCTCCATACAAAACAGTCCTATCACAAGAGCAACCGCATCGGAAGGAACGACTTTTAACAACTGCATCTTCCTCAGAGAGTAGACCTGACAGGGTGTTCCAACAAGCGCAACTCGTGTAAGCCCACGCTGGCGCAGTTCCTTGACTTCGAGAATCGAAGGCACGAAGGATGTATATGACTTTCCGACCTCGCTTAGTTGCGCAGTCTCGTCGAAATGGGAACCGGCAGCGTCAATCAATTCCTTGGCGGTAGTAGCAACTGCAGGCTGGCGTGCAAACGGACCGACTCTGCGCGAAACTATGGCACCATCTATGATGCCAGTCTCGAGTGCATAGAAAAGAAGCGAGGTAACTACTCCTCCATCAGTTGCAACTTTGGCGACCTTACGGTTAGTCGTTTTCGCCGAGTGTAGCGAACGCCAATTACCCACAGGCTTCCGCCAAAGATATTTTTTATTCAACTCGCTGTCGAGCACTTTCACCTGAGGACATATCAGATAGCATATCCCGCACTTCAGGCATTTTTCTTCATCCAAAAGAACAGGAAATCCATTCTTATCAAGCGACAAAGCATGCAAGTCCCCAGCGGAGCAGAACGATACGCATCCCCCGCAGCGTCCGCAAAAACCAGGATTCTGCACTTCCTGAATTAGGTCTCTAAAACTCTTAACTCCTTCTTCACGCTCTATCAACATCCTCTATCTCCCTAACTTCTTCTTTATCTCTTCGACTATATCCTGCCTGCCCGCTACCGCTGCTTTTATCATATCTCGGCGCAAAAGTGAAGTGAACCTGTCAATCTCATCGTTCTTACTGATAAGCCCGCCCGGAACATACTTTTCCTTTATGGCGAGGTGGCGGATAGCCCGCATCACATCGGAGAAATTGACATCCTGCGGACAGCGTGCAGAGCAACGGTAGCACTGTGCACAGAGCCATATAACAGGTGACTTCAAAACTTCCTCACGCATTCCAAAGAGTATCTGACGGATGATTTTCCTACTGTTATACTCCTCATCTACGCTCGTCACCGGACAACCCGCAGCGCAGGTACCGCAGGCAAAGCACTTCCTAATGTTCCCGCCTCCAGGAAGCGACGCTATCTCGTCACAGAAGTCCCGATTCAGTTCCTCGACAACGATTTTTCCTACTTCTGCCATCTCATTGCTCCTTATCGGTTATTGCCGTCTGCACTGACGACTCTTCAATAACGCACATCTTCATCACGATATCAACCGCTTTTTCTATCGCACCAAGTGCCTTCTCAGAGAGACCATACTCGACTTCCTCTGGAATGTTCGCCGGCTGCAACACTACAAGATTAACTTCGACACCACAGAAATCCCGCATCTCTTTGAGAAGATTCGAAGTCGGGAGTTGGTGCATCGAAAAGTCGTCAATCTTCTTCTGAGGTATTTCTTCAATGTTTAGTTCAACCACGGAGCCTGCATCAGCCCCACATTCCATTGCGTCAACTATAATGACCCTCTTCGGCTTCTTCTCACTCAGTATGAGGTCGAAAAGAATTTCTCGCACACTTGAGCCGGCGTTGATAAAATACGCATCTTTCGGAATATCCTTCCTGCTCTGTATGCGCTCTATAACCGCAGGACCGAAGCCATCATCGCCGAATAGCACATTCCCGCAGCCAAGAACAAGCACCGGCTTGTTACAATATTCAGGTATGGCATCTGTTGGCATTATCACTTGCTGCTCCATAAAAATCTGTCTCCCTTCAATCAATTCATCAGTGTATCAATTAAGTTCCCTGCGAATCGAGTATTTCAATCTTCACCGCGAGTCTGCCATCAAGAGCGTGCGTCGCACAGGAAAGGCATGGGTCATAGGCGCGGATTGCCATCTCAACCATATTGAGCACTCCTTGGTCGTATTTGCCGCCCTTTATAAGAGAAGATGCGGCTTGCTTGACGGACATATTTATCGGTGCGTTGTTGTGAGTCGTGCCGACGATAAGGTTAACATTCGTCACCATACCATCCGCGTCCGTCTCATAGTCGTGGATAAGGGTTCCGCGAGGAGCCTCGACACAGCCAACTCCTCTCGCTGCGCGTGGCTTCACCGGCACTCTCGTCTCTCTGCTTGTTATCAGGGTCGTTCAAAAGTTCAACTACATGCTCGGCACTGTAAAGCAACTCTATCAGGCGTGCCCAATGGTATAAAAGCGTTTGCTGAGCCGGTCTTCCAAAATTCTTCCTGAACTCTTCGAGTTCCGCTTGGGCAAGCGGAGTCGCCATTTTGTCGCAGACATTGATTCTCGCAAGCGTGTTGGTTCTGTAAATGCCCTTCGGCGCAGTAAGGTCCATTGAAAAACCTTCATCCCAGACCTTCGCATACGGGAATTTGAGATAACTCCACGGCAGTACTTTCTCGCCAAGAAACTCTGTATACTGGTTAGCAGGGAAATCGGTATATGTGCCATTAGGCTTCATCAGACGGAGTTTGCCGTCATAGACATTCAGTGAGCCGTCATCTGCGACTGTGCCAAGGAAGCCCGTCTTGATGACTCCAAGCGTCTTTACGGTTTCGAGATACTTGCTGAAGATGTTTTCCTTCGCAAACTTGATAGCGAATTTCGAGAATTCGAGCACTTCCTGCGCCATTGGCAACACCCTGTCGCGCTCTTCTTTTGTAAGCGGCTTGCTAAAACCGCCAGGAACCGCAGTGACAGGGTGAATGGACTTACCAGATATGATATTCAGCATCTGTGTACCGAGATGGCGAACCCTCACCACTTTCTTGCCGATCTCTGGATTCGCCTTTAGTATGCCGATTACATTTCTTACCCCATAGTCTGCATTAGGACCTATGACAAAATCAGGACCTCCAAGGAAGAAGAAATGTAGGATTTTGTCTGAGCAGTATGCAACATTCTGACAGAGTTCTCTGAGTTTCTTTCCTGCTGGCGGAGGCGTTACGCCGAAAACAGCATCGGTTGCCTTAGCCGAAGCAAGATGGTGATGCCAAGGGCATACACCGCAAATGCTGGTGACTATACGCGGGAGTTCTTCAACTGGCCTGCCAATGCAGAACTTCTCGAAACCGCGCATCTCGACTACATTCACGAAAGTATCGGCAACATTACCTGCGTCATCGAGTTTGATGGTCACTTTCGCGTGGCCTTCAATCCTGGTTACTGGAGCAATCGTCAATGTCTTTCCCATATTCATTCTCCTTATTTCTAACTTTCCTTGTTTTAGCTTCCCATTTTATGCTACTTCTTTTCCGGAATTGGTTTCAGTCTCTTCTGAGCACCAATATAGCGGTTGAGCATCGCTCGCCTATCCATCACTTGCTTTGCGTCGAGTCCGATAGACGAGAGTGCACTCATCATATCAACGAGGGGATTTGCGCCCTTGCGGATAGGACCGAAGCACCCACGGCAGGTCATATGTCCCTTTATACAACGCGGCACTTTTGCTCCGCCACTTTCAATAGAGGCACAACCAGAACGAGTAACAGGACCAAGGCAGAGGAAACCCTGCTCCATATAGCAGCGGGTATTTTCCCACGGCTGTCCAACTTTGACATCTACGGCTTCAGTCGGGCGTTTGAGAGTGCCACCAGACGCCTTCTTCTCGCGTTTTAGCGGACATTCATCACAGACACTTCTTTCCGGCAGTGTAAACGGCTTGCCTGCAAGGAGACTCGTTAGCGCTTCAGCAATGAGAGCAGGATTCGTCGGGCAACCTGGTATGTATATATCAACCTTTACGACCTCATCGAGTGCTAATACAGACTCAAGGAGTGGCGGTAGATTTTCTTTCGGCGTATCAGCAGGCTCTGTCGTCTTGGAGCCACGAAAGACCTTCTCATAAATATCCGACAGTTGCCACATATTCGCCATAGCAGGGATACCGCCATAGCAGGCACAGGAGCCGAGCGCAATGAGGGTCTTACACTTTTTTCTCATCTCCTCGGCAACATGTTTCTCTTTCTCGTTCCTGATGCCACCGGAAATGATTCCGACATCGGCATCAGGTATTTCGAGTTTTTCGTTCTCGCCGGTTTGACCGAAATACTTGTGGTCCATTAGAACCGGTATGTGCACAAACTCCAAACTTGGAAGAACATCAAGAAGAGGCTCGCCAATATCGAGTATTGACACTTCACAGCCGCCACAGATGTTCAACCATTCTTCAGCAACTTTTGCTACCATATTAATCCTCCTTAAACTTATTTGTTTAACGACTCCAAAACATTTACTATGCCTGAGGTGTACCTTCTATCACTATTTCCGTTACGACTCGCCTCGTGTAGACCAGATGTTTACCCTCCTTCTCGAATATCCTTACCTGAAACCCTTTCTCCTCGTAAGTCTTCCCAACATTCTGGGCAGCAGCGAGAGAGTCATAAACTTCACCGTCCCACATAAACTTATCGTTGCCTTCGTAGATTGCTTCTTCTACATTCATTCTTTACCTCCTATCTTCTATAGGGGCTCGGTCCAAGCGCTCTTACCTGTTCCACCATTTTTCTCATCAACTCTGCGAAACGCGGACCCTCGGACGCCGAAATCCACTCGAGGCGAAATCTATCTTGCTCAATACCGAAATCGTCTAACATCAGTTTTATAGCCTCCGCTCGTTTCTCTGCTTTCAGATTACCTTCCAGGTAATGACAATCCCCTGGATGTCAACCGCACACCATCACACCATCCGCCCCTTTCGTCAGCGCCTCGATAACGAGGTTCGGGTGGACCATTCCAGAGCACATAACCCTTATGATTCGCACATTCGGGGGATATTGAAGCCGAGAAGTACCCGCGAGGTCTGCGCCTGCATATGAGCACCAATTGCAGCAAAAAGCGATGATTATTGGCTCAAATCCGTCTTCGCCCATAGGTAGTATCCCTTTCTTTGCTATCCAGATTCCAAAGCTGCCTCCACCATTGCTTGAATCTGCTCCAATTTGAAGTTGCGAACGAAGATTCCCTTCTTCGGACAAGTAGCCATACAGACTCCGCAGCCCTTGCAAAGCGCTTCGTTGCGCTGTACCGTTTTCTTTATCGCTCCATTCCTCATATACTCAATGAGTGTAAGCGCTTTATAGGGGCAGGCGTCTATACAGTATGCACAGCCATCGCAATTGGCATCTACAACCTCTGAAATCGTGGCTTCAAGTTCTATCTCTTTCTTTGACAAGACGGTTGCGGCTCGTGAAGCAGCGCCAGCGGCTTGCGAGATGCTCTCCTCAAGCGATTTCGGCGAATGAGCAAGTCCACATAGAAACACACCCTCCGTGGCAAAATCAATAGGTCTCAACTTCATATGGGCTTCAAGGAAGAACTTCTCTTTCGTAAGAGGAATTTTGAGCATTTTCCCGACTTCCTCTGCATCGTCCTGTGGCACTATGGCAGGCGCAAGAACGACGAGTTCAGCGTTCATTTCTACCATTCCACCAAGTATTGGGTCTTTCACTCTAACAAGAAGTTCCTTCCCTTCTACTGAAACCTCAGGTTTTTCCTGAACCTCATAGCGGATGAATTTTACTCCCTTCTCACGCGCACGAGTGTAATATTTTTCGCGGAAACCGTATGTTCTCATCTCTCTGTAAAGGATAAAGATTTCGGCATTAGGATTCTTCTCTTTTATCCTAAGAGCGTTCTTTATCGCCTGCGAACAGCATATGCGACTGCAATACATCCTATCGCCCTCTCGTGAGCCGACACATTGTATCATCACGATTCGTTCCGCCTTGAACTCATCACCTGACACGAGTTTCTCTTCCAATTCCCGTTGTGTCATTACGCGGTTGTCTGTGCCGTAAAGATATTCGGTGGGTTTAGACTCTTTTGCTCCTGTTGCGACTATGACTACACCGTGTTCGACTTCACTCGTTTTGCCGTTTTGGCTGATTTTCGTCTTGAAGTTCCCGACAAACCCCTCGACAGCCACTACCTTTGCGTTTTTCCAAACTTTTATCTTCGAATGCGACTCAACTCTTTTTATCGTCTTTTCAAGTTCCTCGCGAGTACTTTCTCCACTGATAAGGTAATGGATATGTTTGAGATTGCCACCAAGTTCGGATTCCTTCTCTACAAGATTAACCTCGAACCCTTGGTCCGCGAGGTTGAGCGCTGCGGTCATTCCGGAGATGCCTCCGCCGAGAACGAGTGCTCCGCTCTTTATGGACATCGTCCTCGGATAAAGAGGTTGTATGAGTCTCGCCTTTGCGACCGCCATTCGCACAAGAGATTTAGCCTTTTCCGTCGCCGCCTCTGGTTCGTGCATATGAACCCACGAGCACTGGTCACGGATATTCGCCATCTCAAAAAGATAAGGATTAAGTCCTCCTTCGCGGACAGTGCTACGGAAAAGCGGCTCATGCGTTCTCGGCGTACAGGAAGCGACTACAACCCTGTTGAGTTTATATTCATCTATCACTTTTTTGATTCTTTCCTGGGTATCCGTGGAGCAGGTATAAAGGTTATGTTCTGCAAAAACAACATTCGGAAGAGTTTTAGCGTATTCGCAGACGGCTGGTACATCAACGACTCCGCCGATGTTCTTACCGCAATGACAGATAAAAACCCCAATCCTCGGTTCCTCTCCTGCAACATTCCTCTCCGGAGGCCATTCCTTGTGTGAGATAAGGGTGCCACGCTTATCAGCGAGCAGAACCATCGCTCTCGCAGACGCGCTCGATGCCTCCATCACCGTCTCAGGAATATCCTTAGGCTCGGAAAACGGACCACACACATAAACGCCTTCTCTCGACGACTCGACAGGGTTGAACTTAGAAGTAACAGCGAAGCCGTTCTCATCGAGTTTTATACTACATTTTTCGGCGAGTTCAAGCGCACCTTCAGGTGGGGTCAGCCCACAAGAAAGGACAACAAGGTCAAATTCTTCCGTCTTGAATTTCCCATCCTCGGCGCAGTAACTTATACGGAGGTTCTTTGTCTCTTCAACCTCCTCCACCGAGGACGGGCGGCAGCGCGTATATACGACGCCGAGTTCTTTCGCGCGCTCGTAGTAGGCATCAAAACCTTTACCGAACGCACGCAAGTCCATATAAAATATATGACACTCTAAATCTTTTTCGTGCTCCTTCGCAATAATCGCCTCTTTCGTCGCATACATACAACAGACTGACGAGCAATAGTTATGCTTTGTATCACGAGAGCCTACACACTGAATAAAAGCGATTCGTTTCGGCGTTTTCAAGTCAGAAGGTCTAAGTATCTTGCCCTGATGCGGACCACTTGCCGAAAGAAGCCTTTCAAACTGGAGACTCGTTACAACATTCGGGTAATAGGCGCAACCGAGTTCCAGTTTCTGGGTTGCATCGTAAAAGCAATAGCCAGGTGCGAGTATTACCGCTCCTGCCTTTACCTGTAGCAGCTCTTCCTTCTGTTCATGTTCTATCGCTTTGGCACCACAGACCTTCTCGCACTCGCGGCATTCAGAACAGACGGCGCAGTCAAGACACCGTTGCGCTTCAGCAACAGCTTGCTCCTCAGTGAAACCGAGACTCACTTCTCGGAAATCTGATACCCTTTCCTTCGGGTTAGCCATCTTCACTTTCTGGCGAGTCACTTTTGGAACACGCTGGCGCGGCGTGGAAAGCTTCTCCGCTCTCCTCCCTCCTCGTCCTTCTCTTATGTCTTTGCCTCGGATATATCGGTCAATTGAGATTGCCGCTTCGTGACCGTCTGCTATCGCTTCAATTACGCTCGCAGATCCTCTCATCACATCTCCGCAGGCGAAAACACCGTCTACCGAAGTGCCGAGCGTGACAGAGTCAACTTCCACCGTCCCCCATTTTGTAAGCCGTAATCCTTTTGTTTGTTCCACAAAGGATGTGGAAGGCGATTGACTTACCGCTGGAATAAGAGTGTCTATCTCGATTTTGTATTCCGAACCGGGAATGGGAACAGGACTGCGCCTCCCACTCTGGTCTGGCTTACCGAGTACCATTTTCACACATTCAAGCCCTACTACCTTTCCACCTCGTGTCAATACCTTTGTCGGAGCGGTAAGGTAGTGAAACTCGACACCTTCCTCTTCTGCTTCTTCTATCTCCCAGGTATTTGCCGTCATCTCTTCGCGTCCGCGCCTATAAAGGATGCAGGCTTTTTTGCCGAGTCGAAGTGCAGTTCCTACCGAGTCAATGGCAACATTACCGCCACCGATGACTGCAACACGCTCGCCTACCTCTACCTTCTCACCCAGATTCACCTTACGCAGAAAGTCAACACCATGGACGACGCCTAATGCATCTTCCCCTTCTATGCCAAGTTTGCGGCTGTTGTGGGCGCCTGTCGCAACAAGAATAGCCCTATATCCCTGTGCTTTGAGTTCATCAAGACCGATGTCTTGTCCGAATCTCACACCTGTCTTGACTTCTATTCCAAGTGAAAGTATGCGGTTGATTTCCTTATCCAGTATATCACGCGGTAGACGATAAGCAGGAATGCCGACACGGAGCATTCCTCCTAAGACCGGCAACGCCTCGAATATCGTGACATTGTAACCGAGGAGCGCAAGGTCATAAGCTGCTGTAAGCCCTCCGGGGCCTGAACCTATTATCGCAATCTTCTCAGGTCTTTTTTCGGGAACAGGTGGCAGAGGCACTTTATCAAGATAGTTATCCGCAACGAAGCGCTTGAGGGCATCTATCGCCACTGGCTCATCGAGTTGTCCTCTCAAACAGGCTGCTTCGCACGGGTGATTGCAAACGCGACCACAAATCATCGGGAGTGGGTTACGCGCCAAGATTACGGAAAGTGCTTCTACAAACCTCTTCTGACGAATCAAAGCAACATAGCCATGAACATTAACCTGCGCAGGACAGGTAACCTTACAAGGAGATTTCAGAAGAGACTTCTGTATAGAGTAACTTCCCGGAATTGCCTGAGGATAAAGCCGATATATCGCCTTCCTCTTACTGAGCCTCTGGTTGAAGAGGTCTTGCATCTCCACGGGGCAAACCTTTTCACATTCGCCGCATCCTGTGCACTTCTTTGCGTCTATATATCTCGGTTGCTTGCGGATGGTGACAGTGAAATTACCCGCTTCCCCTTCAATCTTTTTCACTTCGGAAAGTGTCAGAATTTCCACATCACTATGTCGGCTTACTTCAACGAGGCGCGGCGCAAGGGTACACATAGCGCAATCGTTCGTCGGGAAAGTCTTGTCTAACTGTGCCATCACACCACCAATAGCAGGTCCCTTCTCCACAAGATAAACCTTGTATCCGGAATTGGCGAGGTCAAGCGAAGCCGCCATCCCTCCGATACCACCGCCGACAACAACTACCGCCCCAACTTTGTCATCAGTACCCAACTCTACTACCTTTCTCATCTCAGTTATAGAGCCGACTCCTCGCTTTCAGGCGTGGAGTTCTCCTACGACCCATCATAACTTTTTATTAAGAAGCATAGACACATGCTCAAGCAACTCATCCGGTTTCACAGGCTTAGGAAGATAATCATCCGCAGGGAAATAATCCCCGTCGGTCTCCGGAGAGAATTTGAATCCCGTCTTCTCCGAAATTGAGGTAACGGAAAGCACGGGAATCCGAGTCTTTCTCTTCTCTCCAGAGCTTATCACCTCGTAGAGGAAGTGGAAACCCGCTGTCTCCGTCTCTAACATTATGTCCAAAATAATGAGGTCAGGCGGGTCGCTCTCCACTTTCTTCTTTCCCTCTTCCTTGGTGAACGCCTGCGCAACCTTATAACCTGCTTTCTCGAGAATCATCTTAATTGCTTCTTGAAAATCAGGGTCATCGTCTATCACGAGTATCTTTTTCGCTCTCGCTGTCATCTCACTTCCTCCTTTCTTCCTTGCCTCAAAAATCTCCTTGATGGCGATGAGAAGTTCCTTTTCCCCGAATGTTTTCACATAATAGTAAGTAACACCTTCTATCCGCGCCTTGGCCTCAAGTTCTTTTGCGTTCTCCACTGTGGTAAGGACAACAGGAATTTTATGACTAACATTCCTAATCTGCAAAAGTGCTTCGGACCACGGGACATCACCTACATTTACATCAAGAATAACACAGAAACAATCTCTAACCCTCAGAGTCTCAAGTGCTTCGGCAAGCGTTCCAAAGCCTTGATATAAAAACTTCTCCTTCTTCAGCATATGACATATTTTGTCGCGATACTTCGTATCAGGGTCTATATGAAGTACCAGACTCATCCAAAAATATCCTTTAATGAACCATAAAATATGCTGCAAGTAATATGCCAATAATGAGATTCTCAATAGATTAGGGCTATGTTACCGCATTGATTGTAACAAGTTATGGAACAAGAGAAATCAGTAGCAATTTTCTTTCCTCCTGTGAGTCGCACATAAACGGGGCATAATGCCGCCTTTGTCTGTGGCGTTATGCCACATAAATAAGACAAAAATGTGGCAGAATTTCTCACTTTTATCTTGACATCAGTCTATCTCAAATGTACTATCTCATCTTACCTAATAGGGAGGTTATAATGTCTACTCTTTTATGGCTACAGGGAAGTTGTTGCGGTGGAGAAACCGTCTCGCTTATCAATGCTGACCAACCTAATATCGTAACGACATTGGAGAATCTTGGTTACAACCTTATATGGCACCCATCATTTGCTCTACCGCAGGCCTTCATATGGAAGATGTGTTAGATAGGATGTTGTCAGGGAAGGCGAAACTCGGTGTCCTTATTGTAGAAGGTGCAATATACAACAAACCTGAAGCGGGACCTCAACCAACCGGACCGAGGAGACAGCATTTTAAAAACCTTCTTGTCGAGCTTGCGGCAGTTGCCGATTACACGCTTGCAGTCGGCACCTGTGCGAGTTTCAGTGGCATAGTCTCGTGTGGACCAAACCAGTTTGAGGCAACCGGGTTACAGTTCTTCCGCCATCAGCGAGGTGGAGTGCTTGGACCCAACTACCTCTCCCAAGCCGGCCTTCCCGTAATAAATATTCCTGGCTGTCCTGCACACCCTGATTGGATTACAATCACTCTCGCTATGCTTGCCAAAAGGAGACTAAGGCTGGTTGACCTTGACGCCTACAATCGTCCAAAGCCATTCTATTCAAAACTCGCTCATTACGCCTGTCCCCGCAATGAGTATTACGAGTTCAAGGCATCAGCAGAGCAATATTCACAGTAGGGTTGCCTCTTCGAGAACCTCGGCTGCAAAGGGACTCTCTGCGAGTCGGACTGTAATGAACGGCTGTGGCTTTCGCGCTCCGGCAGTTGCACGCGCGGAGGTTTCCCCTGTCTTTCGTGCACTTCACCGGATTTCCCTGATGGTTCAGTTCCATTCTTCCGAACCGTAAAAATCGGCGACATTCCGACAACGCTGCCGCGCGATGTTCCGAAGGCATGGTATGTCGGAATCAGTGGCCTTGCGAAACTTGCCTGTCCACAGAGAGTCAGGAAAAACGCAGTCTCTCACAAACAGGAGGAAGTGTAGTGGAAAAGACGATTACTTTCAGTCCTTTTACGAGAGTGGAAGGTGACTTGAAGATTGAACTTCAGGTAGGAAACGGCAGGGTAAGCAAAGCACTCACCTGCGGGACTCTCTACCGTGGATTCGAGGATATATTGCGTGGTCGTTCGCCCTTGGATGCAATCGTGATTACTTGTCGTATCTGCGGACAGTGCGGTGCATCTCATTCGGCAGCCGCAAGCGCCGCACTCGGCAAAGTTTTTGGAACTGTCCCGCCGCCTAACGGCGTTCTCTGCGCTAACATCATTCAGGCAGTAGAAATGGTATTGAACCACCTTACCCACTTCTACCTTTCATTTGCGGTTGATATTGCAGGACCACCATACGATGTCTCTCTTACCAATCGTTTTGCCTCTATCAAAGGTATCTCTTTCCGCAGCACTATATCTGCTCGTTCGCGTCTTCTTGCGCTTCTCGGAATATTCGCTGGCAAATGGCCCAACACTCTCGCTATACAGCCTGGCGGCGTCACAAAGCCAATCAGCGCTGCCGAACTCGCAAAGGCGGACAGTATACTTGCGGAATTCATACGCTTCCTCGAAGAGCAAGTGTTTGGATGTAATCTCGCCGACTGGCTTTCGCTTAAAAGTCTCTCCGATGTAGAGGCGTGGTTGTCTGATAACAAACATGCGAACAGTGACATAGGGGTCTTTATTCATACCTCTCTGAAACACGGTTTCTTGAATCTCGGTCGCGGACCGGGGCGTTTCCTTTCAGGTGGTGAACTTTCTTCTCATAACGGCGGTGCGCCATTCTTCAACAGCGGCTACTATGATGGCTCGTTGCACCTGCTCAATGAAACGCAGATAACGGAACACATAACTTATTCTTGGTATGAATCCGATAGCAATGAAATTCCCTCCTTACAGAAGAGTAGAGTCTATGTCAAGCCATCGAAAGAAGTCGCCTACAGTTGGTGCAAAGCGCCTCGTTATGCAGGAAAATCTGCAGAGGTTGGTCCAATTGCGCGAATGGTCATCAACGGAGACCATCTCGCACTTGACCTCGTGAAAATCGCGGGCTCCAATGTTTTCTCTCGCGTATTGACGCGCCTTCACGAGATGGTAAAACTAACCGTCCAGATAAGAGAGTGGCTTTATTCTATTGAACCAGATAAACCATTCTATGTCCGCGAAGAAGTGAGCGACGGCTCAGCATTCGCCTTTGTACCAGCGCCGCGTGGAATGCTGGGACACTGGGTCGACATTGAAAACGGGCGTATAAATCACTACGAAATAATCACGCCAACCTGTTGGAACTTCTCTCCACGCGATTCCTCAGGACAACCAGGTCCGGCAGAAGAAGCGCTTGTAGGTACGGAAGTTGATGAAGGCACACACTATAAGAGTATCGCGCATATTGTGAGGTCGTTTGACCCCTGCTTGTTCTGCTCGGTTCACCTACTAGACCATACAATCAAACTGCTGTAACACACTGAGGGAGTTGCAGAATGGAAGAGCCTGCGAGAGAAAACATCGAAGAGAAGATGTGGATAGAGATTATCCAAAGTATGGAGAAGATGTATGCGGAACTCGCCTCGCTTCACGGTGAGATTGAAAAAAAGAATAAGAAAATAGAATCTGCCTATGAAGAGATGCGAAGAATGCAGATGCAAATCATCCAGTCCGAGAAGATGCGTTCGTTGGGACAAATGGCGGCAGGTATCGCGCACGAGTTAAATAACCCACTCGGCGGAATTATAGTCTATGCACACCTCCTTCTTGAAGATACACCCGACACCGACCCGCGGAAAGCGAATATAAAAAAGATAATTGCGGAATCCGAGAAATGTCGTGACATCGTCAAAGATCTCCTCAGATTCACTCGCTCTGACACTCCAAATGGTAAACTCATCAACCTGAAGACAGTGCTTCAGAACACACTCTCTCTGCTCACCAGTCAAGCAATGTTTCACAACATAGAAGTCGAGACGGAATTTGACGACACGCTTCCACCTGTGAAAGGCAATGCTGGAGAACTCCAGCAGGTATTCACAAATGTAATCCTCAACGCAGTACAAGCGATGAACGGCAAAGGCAAACTCACAATAAAATCCTACCGCCGAAGCAGCAACTCGGTTTGCGTTCTCATTGCAGACACGGGCTGTGGTATTCCACCCGAAAATCTAAGGAAAATATTCGAACCTTTCTTCACCACAAAACAAGCCGGTCAGGGAATAGGACTCGGTCTCTTCATAACCTACAGCATCGTGGAGAAACACGGCGGCAGAATAGAAGTTGACAGCGAAGTTGGAAAAGGTACCTCATTCAGAATAATTTTGCCTATAGGATGAGTAAGTAATGAGAGAACATAAAAAGGTTCTGAGTGCTCTGGTCGTGGACGACGACGCCACAATCAGAGATTCCTCAAGACAAGTTCTTGAGCGGTTAGGCTTCGCCGTTGATGAAGCCATCACAGGTGAAGATGCTCTCATCTTGGCGAAACAGTTTGCCTACCCGCTCGCTTTGCTGGATTTGAAGATGCCTGGTATCGGCGGAATGGAGACATTGCGTCAGATGAAGGCGATGAATCCTGATACTGCCGTCGTTGTCATAACAGGATATCCGACTATAGAGACAGCTGTTGAAGCAATAAGACTTGGCGCATCAGACTTTATTATGAAACCGTTCACTCCTGATGGACTCAGGGTCGTTGTCGAAAAAGCGATGAGAGAAAAGAGACTCGAGAGAGAAAACGAGTTTCTTAATGCGAAACTTTCTGAAGTTGAAGAGGATGACCGCTACGCAATAATTGGAGAGAGTCCTGAAATAAGAGCGGTTCTTGACCTTGTCAGAAAGGTCGCTCCGACTGAGAGCACGGTGCTTATCACAGGCGAAAGCGGCACTGGTAAGGAACTCATCGCTCGAGCGATACACAGGCAAAGCGCAAGAGCCAAAAAACCGTTCGTCGTCGTTGACTGTGGAACGCTCGTCGGCTCCCTCTTTGAAAGCGAACTGTTTGGTCATGTAAAAGGTGCATTCACAGGTGCGAGTTCCACGACACACGGGCGTTTCGAGCTCGCTGATGGTGGAACCATCTTCTTCGACGAAATCAGTAACATTGGTCTCGAGACTCAGGCAAAGTTGTTGAGAGTTATTCAGGAGCGGGAATTCACCCGCGTCGGTAGCAACCAGGTCATCCGCGTCGATACCCGCATAATCGCGGCGACAAACTCCGATTTACAACGAGCAGTCAGTTTAGGCACATTCCGCGAAGACCTCTATTACAGACTTTGTGTCGTTCCTATAACTCTCCCACCCCTGCGCCAGCGCAAAACCGATATTCCATTACTCTGTTACCACTTCCTCCGCAAATACGCCCGCAAGAGAAAGAAAAATGTTACGAGAATAGATGATGATGTGCTGAAGATTTTTTGCAGTTACGACTGGCCCGGCAATGTGCGCGAGCTTGAGAACGCTATCGAACGGGCAGTAATACTTGCTAACTCAGATTCCATTACGAAAAAGGACATACTCAAGTATGCCTATATTGCACCACAGCCTCCAACTGCCCCAGAACATCCTGACATCAAGTCAGAAGCGCCAGTAGACGAACAAAGAATTCTTACCTTAAGAGAAATGGAAGTTGAGCACATAAGACGGGTGCTTAAACAGGCGAATGGCAACAAGGGCTTTGCGGCTAAGCAACTCGGAATTGACAGGAAAACTCTTTGGCGCAAGATTAAGAAATACTCCATAAACGAATAAAACCTTCCTTAAAGTGACAATACCACTCTTTCTAATGAACCTCATTTCCCCTTTTACGGTTTTCTCTCCCTATCTATGCTGGGATGGAAGAATCCTTGAACACTATCCCCTCTCAAATCGAAGCGCAATAAGCATTATCTACTTACTAAGCCCGAAGGGATTTTTTAACCGGGAGTTTGTCAAGCGTCCAAAGAGTAAATATCCGCACGGTTGTCCATCTTCTCTCCGATTAAATGTTCAGGACTCATACGCGGGCGTGCCTGCTACGACCGTTTGCGATATTTTTAACATCTTTTGAATGCGCATAATCGAGAGCATCTGCGCAACCTTTCGGTATATATCCTACCGCTGTCGGTGAAAGCCGAGAGCCTTCCGTCTTCGCAAGCAGTGTATGCAAATCCACACTATCAACAAACTCCATTAGGATGAATACGGTATCGGAGTCTATTTCTGCACCGCATTCCGCATACCGCATTCAATAGTCTCCAATGGTTTCGGATTTTTTAACTCGTCTGAGTTTTAAGGCAGGGTTTCGAGTGACGCAAGCGAAAAGCAGGTAACGAGAAATCGTAAAAGTCAATGTTAATGGAAGCGAAACATAATTATATAAGACGGAGAACAGAGTAATATGAAGTTGTCCGAAAAGTCGTAGGCGGTTTTCTTGCACACCTTTTGTTTCTCATCAGACCGACTGCTCATTTTGACATAGACGGGCATTTCTTCCCGCATATTTTCTGTTCAGGGAGACTTTGAAACTATAAAAGAGAAGAAGCGGCGCCGAGAAGCGCTGCATCAGCGCCGAGTAAGGATTTTACGACCCTCGGGCGATTCTTCCAACTGCGCGTGAAATAGCCGTCAACTCTTCTTTTTATCTCCTTGTCAAGCCCCTGGCAATTTTCAATCACGCCTCCGCCGAGAACAATCACTTTCGTGTCCAGTGTGGCTGCGAGGTTGATGCACAAAGTAGACAGCGCTTCAAGGGCATCTTTCCACACCTGTCTTGCGATAGGGTCGCCTTTTTTGTCCGCAGCATAGATTTCGCTCGGTTTCTTGAGTGAGCGACTGCCTCCTGAGCGATGGAAATTGCGGACGATATATTTTCCACCTGCGTAAGTCTCAAAACAGCCTCTGCGTCCACAGGCACATCGCAAGCCACCCGGCTTGAAAATCGTGTGTCCTATTTCTGCGGAGAAACCGTTTGCTCCACGGATTAGTTGCCCACCTGAAACTATACCTCCGCCTATACCAGTTCCTACGAACAGCGCGACCAAATCTTTTGCGCCTTTGCCTGCGCCGAACTTATGTTCACCGAGCGCGGCGGCGTTTACATCATTTTCGATACGGGCAGGTCTACCGAGTATTTTCTCGGCGATTCTGGCGAGAGGAACATTGCGCCAGTTGAGATTCGGCGAAAATACAACTATCTCCCCCGAACCTGTTACAAAACCCGCACAGGCAATCCCGATTCTCGTGAACCCGCCAAATCTCCCCTCTTTGAGCCCCAGCGCAATTCGCGAAATGATGGCTTCAGGTTTTGCTCCCGATTCTACTGCAAACTGCGCACTGTGCATAATTCTACCTGAATGCGCAACTATTCCGAATCTTACTTTCGTACCGCCAATGTCTATCGCAAGAACACTCATAATCCCTAATTATAGGGATTGGCAAAACTTCTTGATATAAAAAAACCATTGCCAGCGTTAATCTGCACCAGCATTTTCTCAATCACCCTCAAAAATCCGAAATCTGCCATACCACAGAAAATCTCCTTCTCATCAGACCTATTGCCTATTTTATGATGAACAGAGTTTTTGCGTTTCTTCTCCTATCCCCGACCAATAGTCATAGGCTTATCAGCGGTTCTTTGAATCGACTCTCTCTTCACAAACTGGTATCCTTATCGCATGCTTAAGTTCTCCGTCGCAAAGTTCGAGTTTGAAATTGAAGCGGTCGACGATCTTCACCTCCCGCCGTATAAAGGCTCTACCTTCCGCGGTGCCTTCGGACACGCCTTCCGCCGTGTCTCCTGCTCCGAAAAACAACGCACCACTTGCGATGACTGCCCCCTCAAACCCGTTGCGTCTACTCCTATGTCTTCGAAACACCTCCCCCTACCGACACCGAAATGATGCGCCTATACCCGAAAGTCCCCCACCCGTTCGTGATTGAACCGCCTCTCCTCGAACAAGAACACTTCCCTAAAAAATCTCAACTCTCCTTCAACCTTGTCCTCATCGGACACGCTATCCAACATTTCCCCTACTTCGTCTACACCTTCCGCGAAATGGGCTCATCTGGCATCGGCAAAAATCGCGGACGCTATTCTCTGTTAAAAGTCTCTTCCCAAGACGAAAACCAGAATCTTACAACCCTCTACTCCCACGAAAACCCCGAAAAAATCATTACAGACTTCCATATCATCTCAAACTTCTCTCCCACCCAAACCGTCCCATCAGAGATAACCTTATACTTCCTCACACCACTTCGCATCAAATCCAACGAACGCCTCTCTTCTCAACTCCCATTCAGCCTTCTGCTCAGCAACCTACTCCGCAGAATCTCCGCACTCTCTTACTTCCATTGCAACGAGAAACTCATCCTGAACTTCAAAGAACTCATCCAACAAGCAAAATCAATCAAAATAATAAACCATTCTCTTTATTGGCGCGACTGGCAACGCTACTCATCCAGACAGAACACCAAAATGGCTCTCGGCGGTCTCATCGGCAAAGTCTCTTATTCAGGCGAACTTTCTCCTTTCTGGCACTACCTTAAAATCGGCGGATATATCCACGCAGGCAAAGCAACTACATTCGGCCTCGGTAAATACTTCATATCGAGTGCTATCTGATTAAACCACAATTACGAAGATTACTTCTTCTGCTCGGAAATCTCAACCGCCCTCTCGACGAACAAGAATTTCAAAATCCTCTCTCAACAATCGAAAGAATTATCGACAAATCAAAAGACAAAGTTACAACTTTCCCTTTGTGCGCTGCCTGCTACTCAAAAATAGTAACAATAGGTCAAGCGCACCTCTTCCCCGAGAAAGATGTGGTTATTATTCAAGCGTTCATTGACAAGAGGTATACATCAGGTCAAAAACCAAATTAGAAATTCTTGACCTGATGAAAAAGGGATTTTTATTTCGCTTTTCGCTTTTCGCTTTTCGCTTTTATCAAGCAGAACGCGGCTTTTCGGTGTGTTACGGAACTTCCTGTCATAATGGAAAAAAGATTGAAACACCGCCTTACGGCGAGGGTTTAGTTTTGAGGAATAGGGTGAGGGAGATAAGGAAAGTAAGGGTTTTCGATTTCCCTCTAACTCGCAACTCTTCCCCATAAACTATCTTTCCCCCTGATGAAAAAGAGATTGAAACATTTATAAATCGTCTGTGACAGGAAAGGTGGTCATCTTCGACCACAATCCACACTGACTTGTTTGAATCTGGAATGTCATCCGCAAACATCTACTTTTTGGTTTCGCCAGAATGGTGGCGAACATCTTTTCCCTTCACGATAAAGATTACATTTTCCGCGATGTTGGTTGCGTTGTCTGCGACCCGTTCGAGATTACGAGAGATAAGAAGAAGGAAAACCGCCTGTGTTACATCGGCAGGATTCTCTCTTATGTATGTGATGAGTTCGCGTAGCACCTGGTCTCTGTATGCGTCAACTTTATCGTCTTCAAGGAGAATCGATTTAGCGAGTTCTGTGTCGTTGTTGGTAAATGCATCCAGACTCTCTCTTAACATTTTTAGTGCAGATTCGGACATTGCCTTGACATCTACCAAATGTTTTATTTGAGGGAGAGAGGTAATTGCTCGGGCGAACCTTGCAATGTTTAACGCTTGGTCTCCGACGCGTTCGAGTTCAGCGGAGACTTTAACTGCGGTGACAAGAAACCGCAAGTCGTGAGCGACCGGCTGGTGCAAGGCGATAAGATTAACTGTCGTTTCGTCAATCTCAAGTTGAAGCCGGTTGACAGTCTCTTCCAAACGGATTACCTCATCTACGAGAGAATCGTTCCGTTCAAGGAGGACGCGGCAGGCGAAGTTGATTTGCTTCTCCGCGAGCCCTCCCATATAAAGAATCCGTTCTTTCAGGAGGGACAACTCTTTGTCAAAATGTTTTCCCATATCATCTTCCCCAAAAATTCAGGGCTGAAGTCCGCAATTTTGTTAGCCGAATCTTCCCGTGACATAGTCCTCAGTTCTTCTGTCGGATGGGTTTGTAAAGATTCTTTTTGTTTCGCCGAACTCTATTAACTCGCCGAGCAGGAAGAAGCCTGTTTTGTCCGAGATGCGTGCAGCCTGTTGCATATTATGCGTAACGATTATGATTGTATAGTTTTTCTTAAGGTCGAGTATAAGTTCTTCAATCTTGCCTGTGGAAATCGGGTCAAGTGCAGAAGCAGGCTCGTCCATAAGGACGATTTCAGGCTTGATTGCGAGGCAACGGGCGATGCAAAGCCGTTGCTGCTGTCCGCCTGAAAGCGCCATAGCGTTCCTGTGAAGAATATCCTTCACTTCATCCCAAAGAGCGGCATCTTTAAGCGCTTGTTCAACTGCTACATCAATGTCACTTCTGCAACGGTAGCCGCAGATGCGCAATCCATAAGCGACATTGTTGTAAATAGAGAAAGGAAACGGATTCGATTTTTGAAACACCATTCCGACCTTCCGTCTGAGTTGCGTTACATCAACTTCCTTGGAGTATATGTCACAGCCGTCCATCAGGATTTTGCCCTCTGTTCGAGTACCTGGAATGATTTCGTTCATCCTATTAAGACAGCGTAAGAAGGTGGATTTCCCGCAACCAGAAGGACCTATTAAAGCAGTAACCTCCTTCTCCGCTATTTCTACTGAAATGTTCTTCAACGCTTGGAATTTGCCGTAGTAGAAATTAAGGTTCTCCACGGTGATTTTCGGTTTCACTGCTGTTTGCTCCTGACGGTTTATCTGGTTCGTCAGAAAGACTACCATCTCTTTGCCCTCCGATAGAAGTATCTTATGATTATAGCGATGAGATTGATGCCAAATACAAGGGAAATTAACACCAGAGCGGTTCCATACTGGAACTCTCGCGGTATATTCGGCACTTGCGTTGCGATGACATAGAGATGGTAAGGAAGAGCCATAACTTGGTCAAAGATTGAGCCGGGCAAATGGGGCAAATAGAATGCAGCGACGGTAAAGAGAATCGGCGCGGTTTCGCCTGCCGCTCTGCCAACACCGAGAATAGCGCCTGTGAGGATTCCAGGAAGCGCAGACGGAAGAACGACACGCCTTATAGTCTGCCACTTGGATGCACCGAGTGCGTAACTCGCTTCCCGTAACCCCATCGGAACCGCACGCAACGCCTCTTCCGAGGCGGTGATTATCACAGGTAGAATGAGAATTGAGAGAGTCAGCCATCCTGCAAGAAGCGATGTGCCGAAGCCGAAAAAGAGGACGAATAATCCGAGCCCGAAGAGTCCGTGAACGATTGATGGCACGCCGGCAAGATTTACTATAGAGAGTCTGATGAATCGCGTCAGACGGTTTTTGGGCGCGTATTCGGAGAGATAAATCGCAGCACAGACGCCGACTGGCAGAGCAAAAAGTGTCGTCCCAAAGACAAGAAGTAGAGTGCCAACGATTGCCGGGAATATACCGCCTACTTTCATCCCGTTTCGAGGCATCTGTGACAGAAAATCCCAGTTGATTGCAGAAATACCGTTTTTGACAAGGACGAAAAGGATTACCACTATCGGAGCGATGACTACGACCGCAAGAGCAAATAGCACGGTGAACGCAATCTTCTGCGATATTCGAGGAGAGACCATTTCAAGTTCTCCTGTGCAGAAACATTCCAGCAATCAGATTGATAAAAAAAGTTATTATGAATAGTACCAGACCGATAAAGAAGAGAGCGTAATAATGGGGACTGCCGCGAACGACTTCTCCCATTTCGGCGGCGATTGTTGCGGTCATTGTCCTTACCGGCTGAAAGACAGAATAAGGAATCAGCGCTGCGTTTCCTGTAACCATCAGAACAGCCATAGTCTCACCAATCACTCTACCGATTCCTAACATTGTTGCGGCGACTATTCCAGATATGGCAGAGGGAACTGTCACACGGTAAGCGGTCTGCCATTCAGTCGCACCAAGCGCAAGAGACGCTTCCCTGTAAGAAACAGGAACTGCACGCAGAGCGTCTTCTGAAATGCTGATGACCGTTGAAGCAGCCATAAACGCAAGCGCAATGGAACCTGTAAGCGCACTTAATCCTGTTGGCAGTCCGAAGATGCTTTTCAGTGCAGGACCGAGTATTAAAAGCGCTATGAATCCGACGACGACAGACGGAATAGAAGCGATGACTTCAATGGTTGGCTTGAGAATTTCTCTAAGCCAGTTCGGTGCGACCTCGGAGATGAAAACAGCAGTGCCAACACCCAAAGGAATCACTATGACTACGGCACCAACTGTAACGAACAGAGAGCCAAGAATGAGCGGCACGAGTCCGAACTTCGGCGGCTCTGAAATCGGATACCATTCCGTTCCTGCAACTACTTCAAAAAAATTTTCAGTCGCAAACAAAGATACCGCTTCCTTTGCAAGAAAGATGAATATAAGCGCCACAATCGCAATTGACAGATACCCGCATACGAGTATCACCGTCTCAATCATCCTTTCCTTAAAGGAGTGGAATTTAGAGAGAAGACGCCGTAAAGGCGTTTCTCTCACTCTCTGATTCGAGCACACATTTTCGGAAAGCGGTCCGTTCATTCACTTACCTTCAGAGGAACGAAATCCATCTTTGCGACGATTTTTTGTCCATCACCGCTGAGACAAAAATCAGTGAACTCTTTTACGACACCTTTCGGCTCGCCTGCGGTATATAAATATAAGAATCTTGATATAGGATAGGTGCCCGAACTTGCGGATTCCACACTTGGCTTTACAAATTCTGCGCCCTCTTTCTGTGCAACAGCAAGCGCCTTCTGCTTCGGTGTAAGATAGCCGAGTCCGATGTATCCAACCGCGTACTTGTTTGTCGCAACTTCATCACAAATCGCCTGCGTGGAAGGCATCATCAGGACACTCGGAGCATACTCTTCAGGACCTTTTTCGTTACCTTTACGCACCACATGCTCGAGGAAATACATATGCGTTCCCGAGTTTCTATCTCTTGAAAGGACGATTATCTCCTTATCTTCTCCGCCGAGTTCTTTCCAGTTCTTTATCTTGCCTGTAAAAATATCAGAAAGTTGCGCAATCGTGACTTTATTAACCGGATTCGCAGGATTCACAATGACTGAAATCGCATCGATTCCGCACTTGAACTCCACCGCCTCTTTCCCTTTCTCCTTCAGTGCGTTTTTCTCTTTATCTTTCATCGGTCTTGACGCCTGAGCGATATCACAGGTGCCGTTTATCAGTGCGGATATGCCCGTTCCGGAGCCGCCTCCTGTCACGGCGATGCTGACTTTCGGATAGCGCTCCATAAACTCCTCTGCCCACGCTTGCCCGAGATTGACCATCGTGTCCGAACCTTTAAGCGTAATCGAACCGGTTAACTCCTGTCCCACAGACGACAGGCTTTGAGCCGTAGAACCACCGCGTGAGCATGCGCCAAGCCACATCAAACTTACTACCACAACCAGAATAACTCTCTTTTTCATCTTTTCCTCCTTTCCCCACAAAAACATAACCTCTTTCGGTTAAGATATGTTTCAGTTTTTGTTAAGATTTTGTAAAGATTTCTCATCGTTAGAACTTGAACGATATATCAAACTGGAATCTCTTATAGTCTGTATACTGATTATGTCCTTCTTGTCAAAGAACGCTGTAACGCCTAACATCGTGTTTTTCGCCACGACGACAGAGAACGAGATTCTGTGCCCTTTACCGTTTGTTCCACCTCCCCAACAGTCGGAGTCGGTGAAGGCGCCGATGACAGCATCTCTCTCAAGTTTCCGATAGTCATAGCGGATGAGCCAATCGCCCGCTTCCTTATCTTTGCCTAACGAGAACCCGATAAAGTAGCCGTTGTTGTTTTTATCTGCGTCGGCGTTGTTCACAAAATCGGCGAATATCGATATAGGAAGACCTCCTGCTTTGAACGAAAACTCGGAGAATACTTCGGTCTCGTCGTAGTCGTTCAAATAATTTCCGCCTGCATCTAACGAGTTGCCGAATCCTTTAAACGGCGCAGTAGTCCCCCCATAAAAAGCGCGGTATCCTTTTGTATGTTGATAATCAAAATAGCCTACTCCTAATTTGAGTTTTGTTTCTTTGCTGAATGCGATGTTCAGTCCTACTTGTGCACCCAAAAGACCAGAATCAGGGGCTGAACCTCTCTCTTCAACCCAGAAACCGCCTGCGTTCACGAATGGCGCAATAGAACTGTCCGAAAAAGTGTAACTCGCTGTCATCCCCTCCAAAGTCAAATCTCCATCCCAAATCAAGTCGCTTTTACCAGGTGTTTCAAAAGGGTTTTTCACTTTCCCACCTGTGGCACAAAACCCTTTCATATTCGTTGGCTTCCACTCAAAATACGCGAGGTCAATCATTATCGTCTTGCTTGTAAAACTACTACCCAAAGTCTGATTCGTAGAGACAGGGTCATCTCCGCCGCTTGCGAGACGGAAGACGGCTTTGAAATCGTCGCTGATTTTCGCATCCGCGCCTATCCGCATACGAAACCGCTCCCTGTTTCTCTCAGGACTGTTTTCTTCCAATATCGTTTCGTGTCTATACCGAAAATCTCCTTTGATTATCACATTATCTGTCCACTGCTTCTTCTCTTCTTTTTTCTCAGGCAGCTTCTCCTCACCACCTGCAAGAAGACTCAACTGCATAAACAGAATAGCTCCAAGAACCACAATTAAGACTATCTTTCTCATAATCTCTCCTTTCTTCCAACAACTGATTTTCCCCAAACAAGCCTATTTTTTCTCCTTTCCGTGCGCCTTCTTCTTTCCCCCACAAGCGTCAACTCAGGTCCAAGGAAACGGACTACTAATCATCAGGAACTTTTTTGAACTCTGCCTGTTCATCACTTCACATCCCCAAAATTCTGTTTGGTATTAGTCCAACTTCCGACGAAAAGATAGCCTATGCAGGAAAAGAAGGAATAAAGGAGATATGAAGATTCTGTTAAGATTTGTCGGACACTACGAGGATATTAGTCTGCCTGGGGAAGGATGATTGTGAACTTACTGCCTTTCCCTGGCTCGCTCTGGACAGAGACTTCACCTCCATGCGCCTGCACTACATGCTTGACTATGGAGAGCCCTAAACCTGTCCCGCCAAGGTCTCGTGAACGCGACTTGTCAACACGATAAAACCTTTCAAATATCCGAGGCAGATGCTCCTTGTCTATTCCTATTCCAGTGTCAGCCACTTCCGTTACAACCTTTCCATTAACAGCCTTCACACTGACAGTGACTGTTCCGACAGGATTCGTATACTTTATGGCATTGTCAATCAGGTTTGCGATTGCCTGTTTAAGAAGTGCGGAATCCCCGATGACCGTCAAGGGCTGCTTCTCCATATTTGGGGAGATGTAGATTCCCTTTTTAGTTGCGAACTCGCTAAATTGCTCAATAACTTCTGAGACGAGTCGTGTAATGTCCACCTTTTCTTCCTTATGCAGTCTTCCTTCTTCATCAAGAGTAGACAGTTTAAGCAGGTCTTCTATCAGATTGGAGAGTTGCTTTACATTCTTTTCAAGAACATCAAGAAACTGTCTCCGCTTGGATGAGTCTTCCGCAGCACCAGCGTTCAGTGTTTCTACGCAACCGCTTATTAGCGTAACAGGAGTGCGAAGTTCGTGAGACGCATTCGCTATAAACTCCTTCCGCATCCTTTCAAGGCGCTCTGCCTCCGAAATGTCTCTCACAATCACAAGCGCACCTGCGTTAGGAACGACCACTCCTCTCATTTCAAGTCTTGTTCCAGAAAGCGACACAGTCTTTATCGGCTCGGTCTTTTCTCCTGAAAGCGTGCTCTTGACCAAAGAAATGATATTTTCGTTTCTTACAACTTCACCTAATCTTCTGCCAACAGGCAAAACATAGCCGATTAGTCTCTCCGCAGTCTTATTGGCAAGCACAATTGTTTCGTTGCGGTCAACAACAATAAGCCCATCAGGCATCGTATCTATTATAATCTCTATTTGTGTCTTTTTTTCAGACAAGGCTTCGATTTTATCTTTTAGAGTATCTCTCATTTCGTTAAGCGCTCTGCCGAGTTCCCCTATTTCGTCGTCTGTTGTTGCAGGTGCATGGATAGTAAACTTGCCAGATGCTATTGCCTGTGCGGTTTCTTTCATCTGCGAGATAGAGTTCGTCAACCATCTGACTATGAAAAAACCAATGATGACTGACAGAACAGCGGCGACCGCAAATCCCGCAATCACAGCACTATTCACATCCCAGAGCCTCTCTTTGACCCCAGAAAGCGGAAGCGCTGAGCGAACGACAATCTGCCTACCGTCTGAAATCTCCTGCCTGCGCGCGAAATACATCATTTCGGTCTGCAGCGTATCACTTCTTCGTGCGGAGAGACCTGCCCCATTCCGAAATGCGCCTGCAATTTCAGGACGATTCTTGTGGTTCTCCATCTCTTGCGGGTTCTTTTCAGAGTCTGCGAGAACTTTTCCTGTCTCATCTATTACGGTGATTCTGACACCTGTCTCCCTGCCGAGTTTCTCAGCCACCTTCTGTAAATCGTTTTCATTGGAAATAATCTCATTAGCAACTATTTCACCGCAAAGTATGGAAGCCATCTCCAATGTCTTTTCAATCTCTTTCTCGTAACGCACACGCATGAAATGCCACGCAGTAAAGAATGTGACAGAAATTCCCACTGCGACTATCAGCAGGTAGGGCACAAAAACATTACGAAATAGTGTCCGACGCAAGACTACTCCTTCATTCTATAGCCGACACCACGGACAGTTTCTATTAGTTCTCCGTAACCGCCGAGTTTTTTCCGTAACGATGAGATATGCACATCAATAGTCCTGTCAACTACGAACACATCTGCACCTCTTGAAAGGTCAATCAATTGGTTGCGCCTGAGCACCTGCCCACGACGACGCGCAAGAGCGACAAGCAGTTTGAACTCAGTCAAAGTGAGGTCTACATCTTTACCTTTGACCTTCACCTTATGCTTCATCGTGTCAATCACGACTTCGCCTATTTTCAAAACCTCTTTCGGCTTTTCGGAAGCTCCTGTTCTTCGCAGAACGGTTTTCACTCGCGCTATGAGTTCTCTAACGCTGAATGGCTTGACAACATAATCGTCAGCGCCGAGTTCCAACCCAACCACACGGTCGGCCTCTTCTCCCTTCGCGGTCAGCATAATTATCGGGATGTGCGCCGTAACAGGATTGCGCTTCAATCGCCTACAGACTTCTAACCCATCAATATTGGGCAACATAATGTCAAGCACTATAAGAGACGGTATCTCCCTCTCACCAGTTGCGATTGCACCTTCGCCATCATACGCAACCGCAACTTCAAACCCTTCCTTCTCGAGATTGTATTTTACAAGTTCTACGAGGTCCTTCTCATCATCAACAACAAGTATTCTGTCGGACAAATATCAACTATTCTCCTATCTCCGTATCGTTACTTAAACCATTCTATACGACTTCCTTCACAAATCAACGCAAAACTGCGGAACACCATCGTAAGCAGCACTCTTTACGGAAATGTCTCATCGAATTCTGACGGTTATTCGCTGGCTAATTCTCGTTACTCACCATCATCAGACGCAAAATCAATATTCCCAAGTGTCGTCAAGTCGGCTACCACCAACGACAAGTCCGCCAAACAGAACCACCACACCTCGTAATGAATCATACGCCATTGAATGGTTATAACGAGCAGATGGCTTATCCGCAGGACTCTTTATCGTCCAATCCGCTCCGTTCCATTCCCAAGTATCGTTATAAGAATTGATGTCGAATCCGCCAAACAGAACTACCACCTTACGCAATGAATCATATGCCGTCGAATGGCCAAGCCGTGTAGACGGCTTATTTAATGGAGACTTCTGTGTCCAATTGTTCCCGTTCCATTCCCATGTATCGTTGAGAGTTCCGCCACTACTTAACCCGCCAAACAAAACCACCACACCTCGTGATGAATCAAACGCCATTGCGTGACCGTCCCGTGCGGTTGGTTTATTTACAGGACTCTTCTGTATCCAATTCGTCCCATCATACTCCCAGGTATCATTAAAATAACTACTACCATCAGTTCCACCGAACAGCACCACCAGATTACGCGATGAATCGAACGCCATAGAATGAAGGCTTCTCGCAGATGGCTTGGTAGAAGGATTTTTCACTACCCAATCCGTTCCGTCCCATTCCCAAGTGTCATTAAAATCTTTGGTGCCGTCATATCCGCCGAACAGCACCACCACTTTGCGCGACGAATCATACACCATAGAATGGCTTTCCCGTGGAAGTGGTTTGTTTGCAGGGTTTATCAGTTTCCAGTCTGTTCCGTTCCACTCCCAAGTGTCATTAAGACGGTTACCGCTGCTGTCTCGTCCGCCGAACAGCACTACCACCTTACGCGAAGAATCGTACGCCATTGCGTGACCACTCCGCGCAGACGGCTTACTCACTGGACTTCTCTGTGTCCAATCGTTCCCGTTCCATTCCCATGTATCGCCAAGAGAAATAGTGTTGCTTGCCTTCCCGCCGAACACCACTACCACACCTCGCGACGAATCACACACCATAGAATGCCAATCCCGTTCAGGTGGCTTGTTCGCTGGACTTTTTTGGGTCCAGTCATTACCATCCCATTCCCAAGTGTCATTAAAATATCCGTTGTCGAAACCACCGAACAGAACTACAACTCCACGCGATGTATCATAGGTAATATCATGGCAAGCACGAGCCGGCGGTTTGCTCGATGGACTCCTCAATGTCCAGTTTGTCCCGTCCCATTCCCAAGTGTCATTAAGTACAACGCCGTTAAATCCGCCAAACAGAACCACCACTCCGCGCGTTGAGTCGTATGCCATAGAATGGCCATACCGAGCAGGTGGCTTGTTGGTTGGATTCTTCTGTTTCCATTCCGTTCCATTCCATTCCCAAGTGTCGCCAAAGTAATTACCGCCCTGCCTTCCACCGAATAGAACCACCACACCGCGTGAAGAATCATACGCCATTGCGTGCTCATTCCGCGCAGACGGGTTGTTGACTGAACTCTTTTGCGTCCAGTCCACTCCATTCCATTCCCAAGTGTCGCTAAGACTACTACTGCCACTATATCCGCCGAACAGGACCGTCACCTTACGGGACGAATCGTACGCCATTTTATGCCACTGCCGCGCAGATGGCTTGTTTGAAGGGCTCTTCTGTGTCCAGTCCTTACCATCCCATTCCCAAGTGTCGTCAAAGAAAATACCACTGTTATTCCATCCGCCGAACAAAACCACTACTCTTCGTAACGAATCGAATGCCATAGAATGCCCCTGCCGCGCAGACGGACTCGTTGTGAAACATTTTTGCGTCCAGTTACGCTCTACCTTGATACTAAAATCTTTCATATCAGACGCGAATGCTGAATCCGTACACCTTATCGTGAAGTTATAGGTTCCGTCTTTTGTGGGAATCCCCGAAATTATCCCGGTGTTATTGTCCATTAACAGCCCTGTCGGAAGAACCCCTGTATATACTTCCCAAGTATAAGGCCTTATTCCGCCTTCCGCACAGACCGCTTGACTGTAAGGCTTCATCGTTGACGCATCGGCAAGAGTCGTTGTCACTATCCTCAAAGGAAGAAAGACTGATATATAGTCCGTTTTGACTTCATCATCAGAGCCGCCCGGTCCTGTTACTGTCAATTTCACCGTGTAAACTCCTGCCGTGTTGTATGTGTAGTTGAATGTGCCAGGCGTAGAAGTATCTGTGCGGTCAATCGTACCGTCATTGTTAAAATCCCATTCCCATTTCGTAATATCTCCGCTTGATTGGTCTGTAAAACTCACAGTAAGCGGATGATTACCACTTAACGGTGTCGCAGAAAAATCGGCAATAGGTGGTGGCGGTGTAGTCGTGAAACTCCAGACATCTCCTTTC